>Ga0307378_10000905_pt1 | contig 49552 bp, 39 predicted proteins | sample UN1MG_FD_202238 | JGI IMG/M metagenome (GOLD analysis project Ga0307378, IMG submission 202238) | Soil microbial communities from Risofladan, Vaasa, Finland - UN-1 | ecosystem: Environmental > Terrestrial > Soil > Coastal area > Acid sulfate soil | place: Finland: Risofladan, Vaasa | collected... | reverse complement strand
ATTGCCCCGATCCAAGCGATTCTGAGAGACCCAAATAATCGATATATAGTGATATATTGATCAAATTAGTAATCAGCCTTCCTGTAATGTGCTTTTGACATTATCCATCGGCTGAAATAAAATCCGCTGCGTGGGTAGCTCTGCACTTATCACCGGGGGTTGATCTGTTCATCCTTTGTTTTCCGGAAATAGGGTATACGTCTCTATTTCGTCCCACTTTGCAATGGGCGACCGTATGGCCGCCGCCGAAATCCCATTAATCATTGGAGGAAAGAGATGAAACGAGCCACGGCAATCCTTCTGGCTATGTTCATCCTGGTTCCGCTTTGGGCAGCGGCTCAGGAAGAGGAGCAGGAGCAGGAGAAGGGCAAGTTGAACGCAGGAACGTTCTCCGGGCTTAAGCTGCGCTGTATCGGCCCGGCGTTGATGTCGGGCCGCATTAGCGACCTCGCCGTCGATCCCACCGACGCGGCCACCTGGTATGTGGCAGTCGCTTCGGGCGGCGTCTGGAAAACCACCAATACCGGAACCACCTGGAATCCGATCTTCGACAACTACGGCACTTATTCGATCGGCTGCGTCACAGTTGATCCCAACAATCCATTGGTGGTTTGGGTCGGCACGGGCGAGAACAACAGCCAGCGCTCGGTAGGCTGGGGCGACGGCGTCTACAAGTCCCTCGACGGCGGCCGGAGCTTCAAGAATGTGGGACTGCAGAAATCCGAACACATCGGCAAAATCCTCGTCGACCCGCGCGACTCCAACGTGGTCTTCGCGGCGGCGCAGGGCCCGCTCTGGGCTCCAGGCGGCGACCGCGGCCTCTACAAGACCACCGACGGCGGCGAGACCTGGCAACTGGTGCTCGAGATCAGCGAGAACACCGGCGTCAGCGACATTGTCTTCGATCCGCGCAACCCCGATGTCATCTATGCCTCCGCCTATCAACGCCGGCGCCACGTCTGGACGCTGATCAACGGCGGCCCGGAATCGGCAGTTTACAAAACGGTCGACGGCGGCGCGAACTGGAAGAAGATCAACAAGGGCCTGCCGGGCAGCGACATGGGCCGCATCGGCCTGGCGATATCCCCTCAGAGACCCGATGTCGTCTATGCCATTGTCGAGGCCGACCCTGAGGTCGAGGGCTTCTTCCGCTCCGAGGACGGCGGAGAGAACTGGGCGAAGATGAGCGACTACGTCTCCGGTTCGCCTCAGTATTACAACGAGATCTACGCCGATCCGCACCAGTTCGATCGCATCTACTCCCTCGACACCTACATGATGGCCAGCGACGACGGCGGTAAAAATTTCTATGGCCTCGGCGAGGAGTGGAAGCATGTCGACAACCATGCGCTCGCATTCTTCGACGACGATCCCGATCACCTGCTGATCGGCTGCGACGGCGGTCTCTACGAGACCTGGGACCGCGGCCAGAACTACAAGTTCTTCGAAAACCTGCCGCTCACGCAGTTCTACCGCGTCGAGGTGGACAACGACTTCCCGTTTTACAACGTTTTGGGCGGGACACAGGACAACAACTCGCAGGCCGGCCCCTCGCGTACCAATAACGTCCACGGCATCCGCAACAGCGACTGGATCATCACCTGCGGCGGCGACGGCTACCAGACCCGCGTCGACCCCACCAACCCCGACATCATTTACGCAGAGTCGCAGTACGGCGGCCTGGTGCGCTACGACAAGCGCAGCGGCCAGAGCGTCGACATCCAGCCACAGAGCGAGCCCGGCGAGGATCCCGCGCGCTGGAACTGGGATACGCCTTTGATGATCAGCCCGCACTCGCCCACCCGCCTCTACCTCGCTTCGCAGAGGCTCTACCGCAGCGACGACCGCGGCGACACCTGGACACCCATCAGCCTCGACCTCACCCGCCAGCTTGACCGCAACAAGCTTGAGGTCATGGGCGCTGTGTGGGGTGTGGATACCGTCGCCAAGAACAACTCCACCTCGCAGTACGGCAACATCGTCGCCCTCGACGAGTCGCCGTTGGTGGAGGGGCTGATCTATGCCGGCACCGACGATGGCTTGATCCAGGTCACCGAGGACGGCGGCCAGAACTGGCGCAAGATCGACAAGTTCCCGGGAATAGCCGAGCTGGCCTACGTCACCGACGTCACCGCCTCGTCTCACGAGCCAGACACGGTTTACGCCACGTTCACCAACTTCAAGAGCGGCGACTTCAAACCTTACGTGCTCAAGAGCACTAACCGCGGAGCAAGCTGGACATCGATCACCTCCAACGTTCCCGGCGACAACGTCACCTGGAGCATCGCCGAGGACAACGTCAAGAAGGAACTGCTCTTCCTCGGCGCCGAGTTCAGCCTCTTCTTCTCCATCGACGGCGGGGCCAACTGGATCCAGCTCAAGGGCGGCGTGCCGGTAATCGCCTTCCGCGATCTCGAAATTCAGAAGCGGGAGAACGACCTTGCCTGCGCCACCTTCGGCCGCGGCTTCTACATCCTCGACGACTTCACACCGCTGCGCCACGTCTCCGAGAACGCCCTCGAGCAGGAAGCGGTTATCTTCCCCATCAAGAAAGCCATGATGTTCGTGACGGCCAGACCCCTGGGCGGCGGCGAGAAGGCCTCCCTGGGCGCCGACTTCTTCACCGCGCCCAACCCGCCCTACGGCACTACGGTCACTTACTACTTCAAGGAAGCCCTCAAGACGCGCAAGCAACTCCGCCAGGAAGCGGAGGCGAAGCTGCGTAAGGAAGGCAAACCGGTTCACTACCCGGCCTGGGAGGATCTGAAGGCGGAGGACCGTGAGGAAAAGCCGTCGCTGATCTTCACGATCACCGATGAGGAAGGCAACGTCGTGTGCCGGATCACCCAGCCGGCCATGCCCGGTATCAACCGCCTCACCTGGGATCATCGCTACGCTTCGCCCGTATCCGGCGGCAGGAGATTCGGCAGCATGGGCCCGATGGCCGCACCCGGTAAATACAAGGTGAGCATGGCCAAGTGCGTCGACAGCGAGATCACGCAGCTGGTTGAGCCGGTGGAATTCGAGATCGAACCGATCGGCCTGGCGACGCTGCCTGCCGAGGACAGGGAAGCCCTGCTTGCCTTCCACAAGAAAGTCGGCAGCCTGTTGCGGGCCGTCATGGGAGCCTACACGGTGATCACCGATGTGGAAGGGCGCTTTGCCGCCATCAAGGGTGCAATCCTCGATGCTCCAGCCGCCGATCCGGCTCTGATCAAGACCACGCGCGAACTCGAGCTCCGTCTGATGGACATCAAGGAGCAGTTCACGGGCGATCCCACCAAACCGCGGCGCAGCGAGCCGGGCGAGTCAGGCTTCATGCGCCGGCTGCAAGAGGTGGCCTACGGGGCAATCCGCTCAACCTCGGATACTACCAACACGCATCTGCGTAACTATGAGATCGCAGCGGATCAGTTCGCAGCCATCCTCGGCGACCTGAAGCAGTTGGTCGAGGTCGACCTCAAGGCCCTTGAGGACGCCCTCGAGGCCGCCGGTGCTCCCTACACACCCGGACGGCGCATACCCGACTGGACCAAGGAGCAATAACGCATCAATAAAGCCTGCGCCTCTCGCCTACCGGCGGGGGCGCGGGCTTCTCTCCTATTTCCCGGGCAGCATTAGCCCATGTGGTTCGGGCTCGTCCATTAGCTTGAAACCGGAATGTGACAGGAGGCACCTATGGCTACGGGGGGAGCAGCAGCAGCCGCGGCAATCGCCAACGCGATCAAGGCGTCGGGAGCCATCGTTTCGCTGGAACCGGAAGAGTTTCTCAAATTGCTCTCGAGAGCTGAGAGCCCGCTGCTGGTAGTGGCCCGCGGCGCGCTGATGAAGAGCACCTTCAAATATATCTTCGGCTGGCGCGGCCTGACGTTCTACACCAAGAGCAAGGGACCGCTGCAGTTTGACAGCGCGGTCGAAACCGTTCAGGCAAAGACCATCTGGATTCCCGCTTGACGAGCGCGTTACTGAGATCTTAGAAACAAAACTCCGGCAGTCTCTCTCCTATTCAATCTCCGGGCGATCGTCGCAACCGGAGTGTCCTCTGCAATGGTCATATTCCCCTCCATGGGACAGCCTTGCCGCTCTAATTCTCAAAAAACCTACCTGCGACTTTAGGCACGCCTCTTGCTTAACAAAGCATTCGATAACTGGCAAGGTTAGTGTGCCGCCGCTTACAGAACTGGCGGAACTCTTAGTAAATAATAAACATACCTCGAACAGGAAGCGAACAGTGCTGACAGGATTCGTGCGCTCTTTCGCAACCAGTGGAAGGCTAACTGGGAGAAAAATCATGAAGACAACCATTCTCATCACGCTATTGGCGTTGACTCTCACACCGCTGATCACCTCAGCAGAGGACGAAACGCTCGACGGAAAACGGTGGACGATCAGTTTCAGGGTGGGCGATTTCACTACCAGCGACGACGCCTGGTGGAACAGGTCGTCGGTAAGAGCCGCAGGCGGATTCGAGTTTTCGCGGCTCTTTACAGCCCATACAGCGCTTTCCGTAACTCTCGACGGGCTGGCCTTTTCAAGCAGAAACATGGCTCTGGCTCCGCTGACGGTGAATTACAAGCTGTTCCCGGCCGGCAACAGCCTTCTGTTGAACGGTGAAGGCAAGGCACCGGCGGTCCAGCCCTGGATCGGCGCGGGAGCCGGCCTTTACTTCCATGAGCCCAGCTACTGGTCAGGCGGTACGGTCGACGCGGGAGCGCACCTGGCTGCAGGAGCAATCGTGCCGTTGGGCAGTATCTTCGAGATCAACGGAGAACTGCGCTGGGCCTTCACATCACAACAGAGGCTTTTCTCCTACCTCATGGGCTTCGGTATCAGGTTCTAGAACTCCCATATGACGCACAGAAAAACGGCCGCCGTCCGGCGGCCGTTTCTTATCCCAGTCTCAACGAAATCCGCAATCAGTATTCTCTGATGCTGTACACCAAACCGCTGCGGAATAGCACCATCAGTGTGGTGAAGTCCTCGCGGTGGAAGAGCCAGGCTTCGTCGAGGATGCCGTCGTGCAGGTCCCTGACGATCTCGTGCGGATCCCCGAGCGCCAGATAGACTGCACGCATGTTCATCCCGGCCAGGACAATGCCGTTGCGAATCGCTTCCTTGATCTCGGCGGGCAGGCCGTCGTCGGAAACGAGCGAGCGGGTCGAAACGGCCTTCGACAGAGCAGCGTTAATCCTCGGGATTAATCCCTCGCCCGGGCTCAACGTTTCATTAAAGACGATCCGGATCTTGCCGCTGCCTGCCTCCCAGATTTCCACCTTCAGGAGATCAGGCCCAAGCGCCGTTCCGGGCGGCTCAAGGCCCACCCCGATAAACTCGAAGGTCACCTCCTCACGCCTGACATCGACGCTCTTGATCACCGCGATGACACCCACATCGATCCCCACCTCGCCGCGCTCCATCTTCAACGCATAGAGTGCGCTGTCGAACACATCGGTGCGATCCGGATAAATCAGCAGCGGGCTGTGGGACGGTATCGGCAGCTTGACCTCCACCGCCTTGCCGATATAGTGATCCCTCAGGACTTCCTCGACGCTCTGGGCATTTGCGTGCACGGTAAAAACAAGGATCAGGATCAGACCGACTGTTGTTTTTCTCATCTCTTCGCCACCCCGAATAAATAGTCTCGATACCCGCAACGCATCAGTAGCCCAGCCACAGGCCTAACAGCCAGAGGGCCAGGAGGGCTGTCGCCAGATGAAATATCATCGCTCCCCAAAAGCTGAGGTCGGCGGGGAAACGCGTTTTCCCGGCGGCCACCTCGACGGCGGTTGTAATCGAGCAGCCGAGTGATAGTAAACCGGCGACAAAAGAACCTGCTAGCAAGAAGTGTTCCATTTATTCACCCTCCCTTTTGCGGGAAGCAGCCAACCTGAAGAAGAACAGCGACAGCATGGCGGCGGCAGCGTGGGCCACCACCCACAACCACAGGAACGGAGCGAAAATCGAGCGGATGCCGCCGAAGCCGAACTGCCCGATCCCCAGTAAAATAAACACAGCTCCTGCGGTGGCAGAAAGCAAACCGAGTACAAACCAGAGTTTTCTCATCAAGAACCTCCGCTGATTTGATCAAGGATAGCATGAAAGCATCGCGCGGTCAGACGGATGGTGATTAATCCACTCTACTGCGTGCACGGCGGAACGCGGTGAGCGCGAGCCAGGAGAACAGGCAGGCTGTGGCCGCGCCGATTGTGTCCGACGCCAGGTCCAGCAGGTCGGGCACCCTGCCCGGCACGAACAACTGATGAAACTCATCGAGAGCACCGTAGACGACGCAAAAAAGAAATGCGACCGCCAATGCCGCCAATGAAACCGGATTCCTCAAGCCCCCGTTCAGAGCCCGGAAGAAAAGAATTCCGAGAACGAAGAATTCGAGAAAGTGCGCCAGAAACATTACATACTCGGGAGGCGACGGGAGGGCTGAGGCGGGCATGGATGAGGCGGCGAAAATAATTCCCATCCAGACACTTGGGGGCAGCCAGAGCAGCATCCATCTCCAGGAGGAAGGCTTGCTCTTGTTAACGGTGCGAGTGGTATTGGAATTCCAGGACATCGGACATCAAGGTATGAAGATCGCAATCCAGCCGGCGATCAGAGTGAAGGCCACGAATCCGAGAAACATCTTGATCCCGAAGATCAGGCGTTCCTTGGGTGTCTCGCGCATCAGAAATGAGAACGCCAGGCTGACAAGCGCAGCCAGCAGGACCAAAATGCCCCAATGAGACATCACTTCACCCCGCGGGCGTGGTCGAACGCATCTAATACTACGAGCAGGTTTATCAGCGCGGCCACGATAATGAAGGTCGTGCCGTACTCATAGTTTCTAACCGTCACATCGCCCAGGGCCAGCCCGAGAGCCTGCATCAGGAGATGATAGCCGCCGAGCGCCACGTTTCCCAGCGCGGCAAGCCACTGCAGGAAACCCTCCCCGGAATTGGCGCGCAGCAGCGAGTGCATCTCTCCCTGCAACAGGACGCCGACAACAACCAACGCCGTGACGCTGAAGAAATAGACGGCTGCGTGCCAGTATTTACGCAGGTATAGATGACCTGCGCCCGGCACCAGCCAGGCAAGGAAACAGGCGATGCCAATGCGCGAGAACTGGTCCTTTTCAGCTTCTGCGGCTGGTTTGGAGATCATCTTTGAGGAGCCCCTTCCCTATCCCGTCGCAATCCTACACATGCTCGGCCGGTGCGTCAATTGATGAAGGCCGACAATTGGCCTAAAGGGCATTGCCCCCACCTTGCTTTTTTCCTGCAATACCGATAACCTCCGGCAAGCGAAAAGCAATAGAAACCCTAAAGGGTAGGAGGTATACCAATGGGAGCAGGCGGCTTTCCGAACTTCCCTGAGATCCGCTTGCCGAAGCTCAATCCGCAGATCATTATTCTGGCGATCGTCGGCATCGTCATCCTCTTGGGGCTGTTCACATCGTTCTACACGGTGGCCCCGGACGAGGTCGGCGTTATTCAGCGCTTCGGCAAGTATATCGGCACGTCGGACCAGGGACTTCATTTCAAACTTCCTTTCTTCATTGACAACGTGACCAACGTCAAGACGACGTTCGTCTACAAACATGAATTCGGTTTCCGCACCGCGAGGGCGGGAGTGGAGAGCGAATTCATCACCACCGGCGAGGGGCTCGATTCCGAGCGTCTTAGCCTGACCGGCGACCTCAATGTGGTGGTCGTGGAATGGGTGATGCAGTACACGATCATCGATGCCTACAAGTATCTCTTCAAGGTGCGAGATCCCGAGGGAACCGTGCGTGCGGCTTCGGAAACCGCGATCAAGGAGGTGATCGGCGATTACACCGTGGACGAAGTGATCACCACTGAGCGTGAGGAGGTTGCGGCCAAGGCCAAACTCAGCACGCAGGCTTTGTTGGATAATTACGAGATCGGGATCAACGTCGTCGACGTCAAGCTGCGCAACGTCAACCCGCCCACGCGCGAGGTCCAGGACGCATTTGAGGAAGTCAACCGCGCCGAGCAACGCCGCGACGAGTTGATCAACAACGCCGAGGCGGAATACAACGCCACCATTCCGCGTGCCCGCGGGCAGGCGCAGCAGCGCATCGAGCAGGCGATCGGCACCAAGCAGGCGCGCATCAACGTCGCCCAGGGTGAGGCCGATCAATTCAACCAGGTCAGAGCGGAGTACAACAAGGCGCGCGACATCACGCGCCAGCGCCTCTACCTCGAGACCTGGGGCGAGATCCTGCCGAAACTCGGGCGCAAGATCATCGTCGACGGCGATCTCCGGGGGTTGGTGCAGCTCCTCAATCTGCAGGCCGCCGCCAACCAGGGAGGTGAGCAATGAACACCAAATTGATCATCATCATCGGGGCTCTGGTTGTTGCTCTCCTCGTTATCATCGTCCTCTCCGGTTCGCTTTATATCGTCGATGAAAGCCAGCAAGCGGTGATCACCCAGTTCGGCAAGATCATCGGCGAGCCGGTGACCGAGCCGGGACTGCACTTCAAGGCGCCCTTCGTCCAGGAAGCCAGGATGTTCGAGAAGCGAGTGCTTGACTGGGAAGGCGAGAAAACCGTTATCAAGACAGTCGAGCAGAAGTTTATCTACGTCGAGGTCTATGCGCGCTGGCGTATCACCGATCCCAAGCTCTACCTGCAGACTGTCGCGGGCAGCTTCGAAGTGGCATCCAGCCGTCTCGACGCGATCATCGACCCGATCGTACGCGACTTCATCGCCAAGTACGAGCTAAGCGAGCTGGTGCGCTCCGACACCGAGCGCGTCATCTACGAGCGGGTCATCCGCGGCACCTCGGAAGCCGGCGAAGCCGTAGACGTTGATGTCATCCCGATCACGGCCACCACCTTGACCGAGTCCGAACTCGAGGCTCAGCGGCAACAGGCCCTGGATGAGGAGGCGCAAGCCAGGGACGAAACCGGCGACATCTTCGGCGATATCGATAAGCAGGAGAGCCAGCTCTTCGAGCTCCGCGCCCGCCGCATTGAACGGGGCCGCTTCCACATTACCCAGGAAATCTTCCGCAAGGCAAAAGAGCAGATAACGCGATTCGGGATCGATCTGATTGACGTGCGCATCCTCCGGATCAACTACCAGCCGGAAACGCGCAACCAGGTTTACAACCGCATGATCTCCGAGCGCAAGCGCGTCACTGCCCGCTACATCTCCCAGGGGCAGCAAAAAGCGGCCGAGTTGCTTGGGACCAAGGATCGGATGCTGAGGGAGATCGAATCGAAGGCCGAGGAACAGGAACTGCGCATACTCGGCGAGGGCGAGGCCACGGCGATCGCCACCTACGCGGCCGCCTACAACAGGGATCCCGACTTTTACAAGTTCTGGAAGAGCCTCGAAACGCTCAAGGCCACGGTCGACAAAGATACCTGGATAATCCTCTCCACCGATTCGGAGTTCTACCAGATACTCAAGAGCCTCAGCGCGATGCGATAAACCAATTCCTGATCGATTCTAAGAGGGCGGCTGCAAGCCGCCCTTTTTCGTGCGTGGGGCCTCTGCCAAAACAGCTGTGATTGAGTGTCGAAATATTGACTTTCGCGAGAAAAACTTAAATCTTATTACCTGAAAAACAACCAAGGTAGAAACGATGGGCTCCTGACTGGATAAACTAACGGATTTTGAATACCTGCTGGATAATCTCTACGACGGTGTCTATATCGTCGACACAAAGCGAAGAATAACTTACTGGAACAAGTCCGCTGAGAGGCTGACCGGCTTCTCGCGCGAAGAGGTCGAGGGATCATTCTGTTTCGATAACAAACTCGATCATATGGATGGCAAGGGAAACCAACTCTGCCATGGCGACTGTCCACTGAAGAGAGCGATACAAGACGGCAGGTTTCACGAAGACGATATTTTTCTAAGACAGAAAAATGGCATCAGGCGCCCTGTCAGCGTCAGGGTAGCGCCGATAAAGGGCGAAAACGGTGAAGTTGTCGGCGCGATTGAGGTTTTCAGCGACAACTCGGCGAAGATGTCGGCCATCGAACAGCTGCATGATGCGCGGGAAGAGGCACTGCTGGATCCCCTTACCCGGATTTACAATCGCCGCGGCCTTGAGGCCACTTTCGAGGATCGATTCAGGGAGTTCAGAAGCAGAGAATGGGTATTCGGAATCAGCATGACCGATATCGACGACTTCAAGAAAGTCAACGATACCTACGGCCACCAAGCGGGCGACGAAATCCTGAAAATGATAAGCACTCTATCGATAACCGCCTCGCGCGCCTATGATGTGGTAGGCAGATGGGGCGGTGAGGAATTCGTGACGATCTTTAGTAATATGACACAGGATCTCCTGGAGCAGATTGTCGAGCGGCACCGCATGCTCGTGGAAAAGTCGTTCGTAAAGTATGACGACCGGATCATCAGGGTGACCGTGTCCGTCGGCGCAACAATGGTTGCCAAGGAAGATGACATCGACTCGATTATTACCAGGGCGGATCGTCTGTTATACGAGAGTAAAAAAACGGGTAAGAACAAAGTAACGTTTGGATAATCGCTCCGGAAAAAATGTATAGAAAAAACGATCCCGTCGTTCTCGTACAATGCCAGCACTACTCAGTCGAGTCGATTGTTAAATCTCTGAACAGAGGTCTCGAGCACATCGGCGGTCTCGAAAGCTTCATCAAGCCCGGCGAGAGGGTACTGCTCAAGCCTAATCTGCTCCGCGCCGCCCCGCCCGAATCGGCGGTGACCACGCACCCGGCGGTTGTGGAGGCGGCGATACGGCTCGTTCGCGAGGCCGGCGCCGAGCCGTTCGTCGGCGACAGCCCGGGATTCGGCAGCGCAAACAAAGTGGCCAGAGCCGCGGGAATCGAGGAGGTGTGCCTCAGGCTGGGCGTTCCATTAATTAATTTTGAACAGAAGATTACCATAGACGGCATCGAGGGCGGCTTCTTCCGCCGCTTCGAGGTGGCGAAGGATGCGATCGAGGCCGACAGGATCATCAACCTCGCCAAGGCCAAGACGCACCAGCAGATGACGCTGACGCTCGGCGTTAAGAACCTCTTCGGCTGCCTTCCCGGCCTTGACAAGCCGCGCTGGCATCTGCAGGCGGGCACCGATGAATCCTACTTCGGCCGCATGCTCGCCGAGCTGGCGATTATCGTCGCCGCCGACCTGACCATCCTCGACGCCGTAGTCGGGATGGACGGCAACGGCCCCGGCGGTGGCAGGGTGCGCGAATTCGGCTTTCTCGCCCTGAGCGGGAATCCATTCGCACTGGATGTCGCCGTCGCCGGCCTGTTCGGCATCGCCCCGCAAAAGGTGCCGGCTCTGGCTGCGGGGATCGAGCTCGGCGCAGCCCCATCGTCCCCGAAGGAGATTGAGATCCGCGGTGCCGATCCGGAAAGCCTTAGAGTCAGCGACTTCCTGATGCCGAGCGCACAGCGCGTCGGTTTCGGTCTGCGGGGATTCCTCTTCCGCGCGCTCAAGCGGACGTTCACGCCCCGGGTGCGGATCAGGCACCGCAAGTGCGTGCTCTGCAACGCCTGCGTCGAGATCTGCCCAGCGAACGCCCTGAGCAACGACGGCAAGCGAATCCGGGTCTCCCGCAAGGACTGCATCAACTGCTACTGCTGTGCTGAAGTTTGCCCGCACGAAGCCATAAGAATCCGCTGATTCATAGTTGAGTTGACCAGCCGCCGCGCCCGGGAGTTATACTCGCGCTCAAGGAAAACCGGGGAAATCTCCACTATGCTCGACCGCCGCGAACTCCTCAGGGGCATGTTGGCACTGCCGATGGTAGATTTGGTTGGCGGTTTGGAACAAGGGGCGAAGGGCATGAGTAACCATAAGAAACTAGTCAAGCAGCGGGACTTCGTTATTTACAACGACGAGAGATACTACTCCGCCTTTCCCTCGGTTATCCGCCGTCCCGGCGGCGAACTGCTGGTCGCCTTCCGCCGCGCGCCGGAGCGACGCCTCCTCGGTGCCGATGACGTGAGCCACGCCGATGCCAACAGCTATCTCGTGCTGGTGCGCTCCAGCGACGGCGCAGAGACGTGGTCGGCAGAGCCGCAGTTGATCTTCGCCCACCCGCTCGGGGGCTCGCAGGATCCCTGCATGGTTCAGCTCGGCGACGGCACGATCGTCTGCACCAGCTACGGCTGGTGCCGGGTGCCGCCGGGCTACGCGGCGGACGATCCCTACCGTGCTCGCTACCGCGACTTTATCTTCATGGGCGGCTACATCATGCGCTCTTTCGACGGCGGCAAGAGCTGGGAAGGTCCGATTATACCGCCCTCTGTGCCCGGCAGTGTCACTCGGGATCATAACGGTGCCCCCTGCCCCGCCTTCAACCGCGGCGCACTTTGCGAGGGGCGCGACGGCAGGCTCTACTGGGGCGTCACCAGCCGTGAGAGTGTTGAGCCGCAGGTCACATCAATACAGTTGCTGATCTCGGAAGATCGCGGCGCAACATGGAAACACACTTGCCGCATCGCCGGCGATCCCTCCGGCGAGATTCAGATGAACGAGACCTCGCTCTACGAGACACCCGGCGGCGATCTGGTCGCCTTCATCCGCACCTTCGGCAATGACGACCGGGGAGCCGTCGCCCGCTCCACAGACGGCGGTCGCTCCTTCGAGCCCTGGGAGGACGCGGGCTTCCGGGGCCACCCTCACCACGTGCTGCGCCTGCCAGGTGGTTGCGCCCTGCTGGTCTACGGCCACCGCCAAGAGCCCTTCGGTATCCGCGCCAGGGTGCTCGAGCCGGAGTGCCGCGATTTCGCAACAGCCGAGGAAATTGTGATCAGGGACGACGGTGGTAATTCCGACATCGGCTACCCCTGGTCGGCGCTGCTGCCCGACGGCCGTGTCCTCGTTGTCTACTACTTCAACATCGCCGACGGCACTCGCCACATCGCCGGCTCGATCCTGGCTCTATCGAGCGCGTGATCGACGATGGTATTAACGCCGAGACGGTGTTTGTCGAAGCCCCGCTCCTGGTTTAATCTTTCGTGTATGAAAATTGATTCTCGCCCACGGGAGGAGTGATGAAATGAACAGAGCCGTTCTTTCAGTTTTTTTCGCCGTTATTATCTCATTGATCGCCGTGCAGGCCCCCGCGTCAGATCGTCAAGATAAAGACCCCAGCCTGCTAACCACCGACGGCGTCCGGATCGACGCCGACGGCAACCCGCTCTACGCGACTTTCTCCATTTGCGCCATCGACCCGGAGACCGGCGAGAGCGGCGCGGCGGTCACCACGCGCGTGCCCTTCGTCGGCCGGGCGGTGCCCTGGGTGCGGGCCGGAGTCGGGGCCGTCGCCACCCAGGCGTGGACGGTGGTCGAGTACGGCCCCCGGGGGCTTGACCTGCTGGAGCAGGGAATCGAACCCAAGGCGGTGATTGAGAAGCTTTTAGCCGACGACACCGGCCGTGAGCGCCGCCAGCTCGGCATGATCGACATGCAGGGTAGGACCGCCTCCCACACCGGCGCGGAAAACGGCGATTGGGCCGGCAGCCGCCAGGGCCCGGATTACACTGTCCAGGGCAACATTCTTGTCGGCAAGGAAGTGATCGACGCCGTCGCGGACTACCTCGACAAGAGCCGCGGCACAGGCATACCGCTGGCGGAGCGCATGATCCTTGCGCTCGAGGCAGGTCACGCAAAAGGCGGCGACAAGCGCTGGGGCTACTTTCAGTCGGCCGCCATCCGCATCGCCGATCCGAATAACCCCGGACGCGGCGGCGACCACATCAGCCTCGCCATCGATGTCGGAGAGCACGCCAACCCGGTCGCTGAGATGAAGCGGATCTATTACACTACCGCCCGCAGGCTCGGCTACCGTGAGTTCTCCGAGGTTCGCGGCGACGATGTCCTTGAGCTGAAGCGCATGCTGCACGCCCTCGGCTATTGGCGCAAGGAACTGGAGCAGTTCCCTGAGCCGCCTTCGATGGACAAGCGCCCCGACGATTCCCTCCGCCGCAGCGACCCCGACGCCTGGGACGCGGCCTGGGCCGAATACCGCAAGGCCTACAGGGATTACTACGATACCTATTCGCTCTTCGACGAAGAGACGATCGCCGCGGTGGACGCCTTTCGTAAGGAGCGCAACCTCGACTACCAGGGCAACCCTCGCGGCTTTGTTGATCAGCGTTTCGTCGATGCACTACGTCAGGCCTTCTACTTTGAGTGCAAGAAGGAGAAGTAGGCGGCAGACATCTGTTGATGCCAGCTGCCGCAGACCTTATTACTCCTAACCGCCGGAGCAGGCTGGAAGCGACGCACGCAAAACCGCCGCGTCTTATCGATGCCAAACAGGTTTAGGGCGCCGATCCTGCGTTCGCAATCCATTGCGATGCATTCGACGTGGATTTAGCCTATAATTGCATGAGAGTTAATACACCTCGGAGGGCGTCGGGCGTGACGGACTCCGTCCCGCGGCGGAGGAAGAACCAAGGCTGTTTCGTCCGGTCAAGCCTGCACACATCAGCAGGAAAAGGCTATAAACTGGGTGTAGAAAAACGGGGGGCAGGTTCGATGAAGAAATCATTTCTAATCGTTGCAATCGGAATATTAACGATAATTCTCTCGGCGGCATCGCCGTCTTTTGCACAGTACGCCCGCCAAGCCGGCAGAGTCAGTGATGAGCAAGGCAATCCCATTGCCGGCGCGGAGGTGAAGTTCGACAAGGTGGAGGTCACTTCCAGCCGCGACCACCAAGTCACCACAACTGATGATAAGGGCCTCTTCATTCTCACCGGCATCCGCGGCGGCCGCTGGAATATCGCCGTCACAGCCACGGGCTATGCCCCTTACCAGGGGGTTGTGCAGGTATACTCGTACGGCAACAACGAAAATCTCAACATCACTCTCGTGAAACTGGAAGAGGCTCCTCCAGCCAGCGGCTCACGGGATGAAGCTGAATCGAAGGTTGAACAGGCCCGCCAGCTTGTAGAAGAGGGAAAATTCGACGAGGCAATCGAACTTTATCAGAATTACTATGCCGAAAATCCACAATTGATCTCGATTAACCTGCTGATTGGTGAGGTCTACGAAAAGAAGATGGACTACAAAAGCGCCATCGCTTCCTACGCCAAGGTTCTCGAGCAGGAGCCCGACAATCTCAACGCTCTTCGCATGATGGGCATTGCTCTCATCCGCAATAAGGAATATGACGAGGCTGAGAAATATTTTGTCCGCCTGGTGGAAATCAAAAGCGACGATCCCATCATCATGTACACCCTGGGCGAGATAATGCTCGACGGCGGCCAGACCGCAAGGGCCATCGAGTACTACGCCAAGGCCGTCGAGCTCAACCCTGATTTCGCCGACGCCCACATGAAACTCGGATACGCCTGCTATGGCGAAAAGCGCTGGGCCGATGCAATCAAACACTTCGAGAAGTTTATCGAGCTTGCGCCCGATCGCCCGGAGGTCCAATTCGTCCAATCCGACCTGGATATCTGCAGGGAAAAACTGAAAGAAAAATAGGCAACCATATGCGGTGAGGAGGATCCCCCCCTCTCGTGCTGCGGCGGGCACAATCAGTCCTTCCTGAGAAATCGAGGAATCTCGCCGGGTGGCATTTCATAGCGTGATCCGCGGACGAATCCGTGTTTCTATCATCAAGCCGAGCTTCGTTGAGTGCGCTTGGGCACAACGCGTCATATCAGCACTTTCGGGTGAAATAAATTTAATTCCAATTATCCGGATTAACAGTACAGCATACTGAATCTAACCGATCAAATGTATCCTTTTTTCATACATGATCTTAGGCGATTCCTCCTCCGCCAGCCATCGGAAAATTCATAATCACGAATCTTCGATTCATATTGTTGGATTTTTCCACTACCCACCTCGAAGCAGAATGCCCTGCAATCCCGGAAATCATAGTGCCAGCAAGTGGTACGATGATTGCATCCTTTATTAATCAGCGGGAGAAATATTTCTAATTATGCCGGTACAAATAAAATGGATCGATTTGCAGCAACTCACTGTATCTACGCTTCGGAAACCAACAGTAATACAAAAGCTGGAGTGGATAATCCTTATGTAGTGTTTGATCAGGGTTCTCCCATCATTTTCGATTCCCGCCGGCTCAATGCCGAAGTCGATTAGATCACTCGCGATCCGGGCGAGTGGCCGGCATCACCTTACCGGAGAAAGGAGGTGGTTAAAAGATCATCTCAGCATTCTGAAGTGTGAGGTTTGCTATTTGTCCCGGCTTCGGAGGAGTTCCGGGGCAACCAATAACGTTTATGGGGGTTATTAATGAAAACCAAACTGTTGGCGCTGACGGCGATCGTGCTGCTGTTCAGCGCTGCACACGTAATTGCACAGGAGCAGTCCGGTTCCATCTGGGGCATAGTCCGCTCGGTCGATGGCGGTGTGATAACGGGCGCTAAGATCGTGGCCTCGTCGCCCGCACTGATTAGGACGCGGGAAGCTTTTACCAACGAAAGAGGTTACTACATCTTCCCCGCCCTGCCTGTCGGCACATATTCACTTACCTTCTCGGCCGAGAATTACAAGAGTTACGAGCAGAAGGATATCAGCCTGACAATCGGCTCGCAGCTACGCGTCAACCCGACGATGGAAGTCGGTGTCGTGGGAGAACAGTTGATCGTCATCACCGGTGAGTCGCCGTTGATCGATGTCAAGAGCAGCGACACCGGCATGAGCATCTCCAAAGAGATGTTCGCCACGCTGCCCAAGGGCCGCAACTTCACATCCGTGGTTACGCTCGCTCCCGGCGCAATCGACCAGAATCTCACCGGCGGAATCGAGATCGACGGAGCATCCAAGGCTGAGAATATCTGGGTAATCGACGGCGTCGACGTCTCCGGCATGTACGGCGGCGAGTCGAGGTCGAACGCTGCGTTCGAGTTCGTCGAGGAAGTTCAGGTCCGCAGCGGCGGCTACGAAGCCGAGTTCGGCGGCTCGATGGGTGGAGTCGTTAACGTCATCACCCGTAGCGGTGGCAATGAGTTCAGCGGCGAGGGAACCATCTACCTCAACGACAGCCGTCTCGACGGCAACCGCCGCAAATCGCTGCGCCTCAATCCCTTGAACTCCGACGAGGCCGAATACGCTCAGTGGGACAAGGACGATGTCAAGCGCTACGAGTTCGGAGGAGGCATCGGCGGCTACGTCCTCAAGGACCGCGTCTGGTTCTTCGGCAGCTACTTGCCGATCTACAGGGACATCACCCGCAACGTCCAGTGGCGCGACTCCGATGATAACGTCATCGCAACAGAGGCCTTCGACCAGGAGCAGCGCACCCATCAGGCTTCCGCAAAAGTCAGCTCGCAGATCACCAGCAAGCTGCGCATCAGCGGCAGCTGGAACACCGACTGGTACCAGTGGAAGCAGGATCTGCCCGGGCTGGACGGGCACAGCAGCCGCACCTTCGACTGGAACGCCCCGGGATTCACATATCCCGGCTACAACATTGCCGCCAGTGCCGACTACCTGCTCAGCGACACGATCTACGCCAACTTCTCCGGCGGTTACCACAACAAAGACTCGACATCGCTCTCTGATCCACCCGGCGTGCGCCACCTCCACGGCGGCAGGGGCATGTACGTCTACGAAAACGATCCCGCCTACGCCAGCATTCCTGAGCAATACCGCGTGCCGAGTGGTTGGGCCACCTTCCCCTACGACCAGGGCCCCAAGCTGGAAAAGGACCTCCAGGAGAAGCAGAACTGGAGCGGCAGCATGACCTTGTTCAGCGAGGCCGGCGGCAGCCACATGTTCAAGGGCGGCGTTCAGTACTACCGCATCGCTGAGGACGTTCAGAACGCCTGGCCGTTCGACTACATCAGGATCTACTGGGATCGGTCGACTCCCTACAACAACTGGAATCCCAGCATTGACAGGGGCACATACGGCTACTACGAGATCCGCCACGGCCACCCCAAGGGCTACGGCACCGTCGCCGACATCTCCAGCGCGCGCTATGCACTGTTCTTCCAGGACAGCTGGGGCGTCACCGACAGGCTGACCCTCAACATCGGTGTCCGCGCTGAAAAGGAGAACATCCCATCATTCAGCGACCTGCCGGAATTCCAGGAAAGCCCGATCCAATTCGGCTTCGCTGACAAGTGGGCGCCTCGCATCGGAGCCGCCTACGACCTCTTCGGCGACGGCAACGTCAAGATCTACGGCAACTTCGCGCTCTACTACGATGTCATGAAGCTGGAAATGGCGGAAGGCTCCTACGGCGGCATGAAGTGGCAGTCGCATTACAAAACCCTCGACACGCTCGAATGGTGGAATATCGGCGGCGAGTGGTCGGCCGGAGCATTCCCGAAAGACATCGCACAGTACCCGGGGCAGGACATCGGCCATCGCGACTGGCGCATCCCGTCGTTCGACACCACCGACCCCGACCTCAAACCCACAGGCATCTGGGAAGCCATCCTCGGTGTCGACTACCAGCTCGCCGATAACCTCGCACTCAGCACACGCTTCGTCCACAAAAGACTGATCCGCACCATCGAGGACGTCGGCGTCATGACGCCGGATGGCGAGATGTACTACACCACCAACCCGGGCTTCGGTCTCTCGATCAGCGAGGCAGCCCCGGGCTCGGCGCCGGTGCCGAAGGCCAAGCGCCATTACTGGGGTGTCGAATTCCGCCTCAACAAGCGCCTCAGCAACAATTGGCAGGGCGGAGCAAACCTCACGCTCAGCCGCCTCACCGGCAACTACTCCGGCCTCGCCAGCTCCGATGAGCAGACCCGCAACAGCCCCAACGTCGAGCGCTACTTCGACTGGTGGGTCCTCAACTACGACGCCAACTGGAATCCGATCGACGGCGCGCTGCCGACCGACCGCCGCTACGTGCTCAAGCTCTATGGCTCCTATTACTTCGATTTCGGCCTCACAGTCGGGCTGTTCCAGACCGTCATGGACGGCACGCCTCATCAGACCGACTTCGCGATCATGAGCATGGACGGCTGGTACCCCAACAACCGTGGAGACATCGGCCGCTCCGACATGATCACCCAGACCGACCTCTACGCCGAATACAACTTCAAGCTTGGCGACTACCGAGCTCAGGTCAACGTCAACGTGCTCAACCTCTTCGACCAGAAAACCGCTTACCGGATCTACCACTGGTACAACAGCAACAACCCGGGCTACGATGATGAAGAAGTCGCGGCCATGTACGCCTCCGGCACTGCCATCCCCTGGCAGTCTCTCGCCGGCCCGGATGACCTCAATCCTCGCTACGGCATGAAGCACGCCTTCATGAACCCGAGGTCAATCCAGCTGGGTCTCAAGTTCTTCTTCTAGATCTGACGCAGATTACCCGAAGGGTGGGATGTGGCGCATCCCACCCTTCTTACTGAAAGGGAAAGCGTTCTCGGCATCGCGCCCGAACGCGGCATTTGCCTGAAGCAACTTGTGACCCAAGCAGGTGATGTAATGAAAAAAACGGCTTTGCTTTTATCTGTGATCGCCCTTCTCGTCGGGCTCGCATCAACTCAGCAGGAATACAAGCGGAAAATACCCGATTTCGAGAAGCAGATTCAGGTCAACCTCGTGCTGCTCGACGTCGTCGTACGCGACCGAGCGGGCAACTACGCACACGGGCTGGGCGACGACGACTTCATCGTTCTCGAGGACGGAAAGCAGATGGAAATCGCCGCCGTCGACGAATACTTCCTCGACGAGGAGGCAATCGAGGCGGCAAGGAGCAGCAACCGCCTTTACGACTCCCCCCCGCGCAACATAATCTTCATTCTCGACAGGTTCTTCTCCAGCACCTACGCCATCTCCCGCGGAAAAGAGGCGATCGCACAGTTCGTCGGCAAAAGGCTCATCCCCGGCGACCGGGCGATGATCGTTGCTTACGACAAGTCTTTCAAAGTCGTCCAGGACCTCACTACAGACCACCAGCGGCTGGAAATGGCCGCAATCGGTCTGCAGACTCTCAGCGCATCGCCCGACACGCCCGAAATGCAGATGAACATCGCTTCCGACGCCGATGCGGAATTTCAGCTTTCGTCCACTGAGCGCTCCAACCGGAACCTGGCGAATCCCAATGCCATCGATCTCGGCCATAACATCCGCATGCAAAACAACATCAGGGTCTTCCTCGAAAAACTCGAACTACTCGCCAAATCCCTCAAGGGCCTGCCGGGAAAGAAAACAGTCGTCCTCCTCAGCGAAGGCTACGACGGACGCCTCATCCAGAACGCCGCATTCTCGGTCTATCGCAATCCCATGGAGGCAGCCGAAGGCGCGGATAACGCCGCCGCCCTCACCGGGGACGTCTCCGGGCGCTTCCAGACCTCTTCCATCAACTCCATCTTCCACGACACCGTCAGCCGCATCAACGATGCCAACACCTCTTTCTATGTCGTCGACCTCTCAACCTTCGCCGGAGAGCGCTCGCGCGCCGACCAGTTCGTCTACCAGAGCATGACGCAACGGGTGGAATACGACTCGGCGCGCCTCGATTCGCTGGGTTCCCTGGCGGCCGCCTCAGGCGGAAAGCTCTATTCCGGAATCAACGAACTCGACCGGGTCCTCGACGCCATCAACACCGACACCGGCAATTACTACATCGTCGCCTATCACACCGCAAACACCAAAACCGACGGCAAATTCAGGACAGTCAGTATTAAAACCAGGAGCGACGATTATCGCGTCCGCAGCCGCGAGGGTTACTTCGAGCCGAAACGGTTCGAAAAAATGGACGGCTTCGAGCGCTACGTCCACCTCATGGAAGGCTTCTTCCGCTCTTCACCCGTCAACGAACTGCAGGCCGCATCATCCGTCTTCTTCCTGCCGATAAATGCGGGAGAGGCAGTGGGATCGGTCGCCGTCGAAATTCCGGCGGACCGGCTCGGCGAAAAGGGCGACCTCTCGCTCGAGATCATCGGCACCGTCTCCGACCGGGCCTACGCCCGAAACGACGCCTTCCATAAGAAATACGAATACGGCGGGATCCTCGAGTCGATCAGAGAAGACGGCTCGTTCACCGTCAAACTGCCCATGCTCTTTCGGGCCGGTTACAACCGACTCCGCGTGATCGCAAGGGATAATGCCACCGGAAAGCGCTACCACCTCTTCGGCGATTACACCGTTCACGGGCTCAAGCGCGACGATCTCTACATGAGCTCTGTAGCGCTCTTCGACGAGGTGGTGAAGGCTTCGACCGTTGAGAAGTACAACCTGCAGGAAATCGACCTGGGCAAAGAGACAGGCCATACCGGCTACAGATCCGCCGATCCCCTCAGGGCAACCACCGGCAGGCCACTATTCCCGCGGCTCGACCACGGCTTTACCCGTGACGAGCAACCGGTTATCTTCTTCAGCACGGGCAACTTCTGGCAGGACGAAAAGACCGGTGAGGTCGATTTCTTCATCGACTACAACGCCCTCGATTCAACCGGCAGGGAGATCGTTCTGCCCGTCGTCAAGGAGAAGCTCTTCCCCGTACCCGGCACCAACAGGATGAACGTCCTCTCACAGCTCCAACTCAGCAGCCTCGAGCCGGGTGACTATCAACTCAGAGTGAGATTTCTGGACAAGCACAATACTCAGGGCGTCCAGCGCTTTGTCCACCTGACAATCCGTTGAGTTATGCGCCCTCGGCGCCGCTGGCACCATCAACACGAGGCCGACACGTTGCTCGACCGTTTGATATAATTGATTCAGGATGTCACACGCACAAACGCAACTCTCCTCATAGTCCGGCAAAAGCTACTCGACGGGGGCGGATTTAATGATGCGAAAACCACTCGCTTTTTTTCTTCTTTTTCTTCTCAGCGGCTCCGCTACGCCTGCCGCTGCCGACCAGAAGGACCTTCCGGCCCGCTATGACACGTGGCTGAAAATTGAGGTCGTCCACATCATTACCAGGGAGGAGAAGGAAGCATTTCTGAAGCTGGAAAGCGATGAGCTTCGCGACAGATTTGTCGAAATTTTCTGGGAAAAGCGGGACCCCACCCCCGGCACCGCCCGAAACGAGTTCAAGCGGGAGCACTACGAGCGCATAGAGTTCGCCAACAAAAACTTCGGCCCCCGCGGGCAAAAAAACGGCTGGCGCACCGAGCGCGGCCGAATTTACATCCTCCTGGGCAAACCCAAGGAGCGCCTGGAATTCCCCAGCGACTCTCTGATCTACCCACTGGAACTGTGGTTCTACTCCTCAGACAGGAGAATCGATACCGCTTCTTTCTTCTATCTCATCTTCTTCAAGCGCAGCGGTGCCGGAGACTACGTTCTCTACCACCCGCTGATTGACGGCCCCCAGGCCCTCTCATGGAAAGGCAACTTCGATTTCAGCACAGATGAGATAATGCAGGCACTCCAACTACTCCACTACGAGGTCGCCCAGGCCGCCCTCTCGCTCAACCCGCTCGATCCGGGCAATCCGATGTCCTCCGAGATCCTCCTAGCCAACATCGATGCATACCCCGAGCGCATGGTCGACAGCAGCTGGGCAACGGCGTTTCTGGAGACAAAGGGTAAGGTCGAGGTGGTTTACGATTTCCAGCCACTGCAGCTCAGCCCCACCACTATCGTGTTCTCCCCCCCCGACGGCCGGCAACAACTCCACTACGGCTTCATGCTCAAACCCGAAGAGATCGAAATGGGCTCCTTCGACGATGAGTACTATGCCGCATTCGAGGTCATTTCCAGCCTGGCAGACAAGCAAGGCGAGATGGTCTACGAGAAATCGTCGACAAAGGAGATCAAGTGGACGGCCGAGGAGTTCGCGCTCAACAGCAGCAAACCGCTGTTCTTCTGCGATGTTATTCCGATCGTATCCGGAGACTTCAACTTCACAATCCGGGTGAGAAATAAAGTCTCGCGCAAGTACTTTCTTATCAACTGCCTGATCCAATCGCCGAGGCATCTCTCCAATTACTTCTCCCTGTCCAATCTTGTGCTCAACTTCAACTATGAGAAGGTTCCGGCAATTCCCGGCTCCGCTGCACCGTTCCGATTCTTCAACATCCAGTACAGCCCTTCCCCGACAAATGAAATTGCCAGCTTTGAGAACGTGCACATCTTTTGCCAACTCAATTATCCGCCGCACAAGGACGGCCTGCCGCAGGTCGGGGAGATCAGATATGAGTTCGGTATTTACCAGGGCGAGCAACTGGTAAAGATGATGACGCACATCATCAGTAGGGACAGGATTAATCCGCTGGGAGTTTCCTACATGTCCCGCCAGCTGCCGGTCTCCGAGTTGAGCCCCGGCGACTACCGCCTCGAGGTCAAAGCGAGTGAAGATCTGCATGGGCAGAGCGTGTCCCGATCGCTGCAATTCTCCATCAAGCCTCCAGATAAGATCGCCCGCCCTCTGGTCCTGGCGCTTCAACACGAGATCAATCTCAACGATCTGGAGCTCCAGACTGCACGCGCGAAGCAGTTCCTCGCTGTCGGCGAGAAAGAGAGCGCGATTTCCGAGCTGCGGGGAGTGCTCACCAAAGATCGATCCGGTATCGAGGCGGCGACGTTGCTTAGCGAAGTCCTCAGCGAACTTGGCCGGCACCAGGAGGCTTTCGAAGTGGCCCGCTCGGTGCAGCAGCACGATCCCAACAACCGCCGCCTGGTACTGGCGATGGCCCGTTCATGTCAGGGATTAGGCGATCTTGAAAAGGCCGCCGGTTACTACGAGCGGCTGCTTTTCGTCGACGGCAACGATTATGAGGTGCTCAACGAGGTCGCCGAGATCTACATGCACCAGGGCAGCGTGGAAAAGGCCAGGGAACGCTGGCGCAAATCCTTGATAGTCAATCCGGAGCAACCCGAGATAAGGGAAAAATTGTCTAAGCAGTCGCCTGGCGGGCAGGGCCGGGAAGCTGATTATCAATGATCCGAACATGGCTTGGACACCGTCGAGCACGGACGGGGAAAGAGATTAATGGCACCGGGAAGTGAAATCCGGCTACTTGCTGGAAGCCGGGGCTGCCTTGAAATAGTAATTGGCCTATCTGGGAATGGGAGCAGAGTTCCCAAATGAACTCACGTTTACACGGGCGGCGAGCGAGCGCGGTTGTGAAAATTGCCTAACCGCCATTCCGCGCTACCACTCAATACTGCCTGGGAGGAGTTGAAATGGTGAGAAGATTTATTCTTTTAACGTGCGTGCTCTCCTCAGCAATCATTCTTGTAGCGCCGATGGTCCTCGCAGCCGGTAGCTTTGTGCCCCAGGACAAGGATACCGTGCTGCAGGATTACAACCGCGCGCGCCAGTATTTCCATCGGGGCCTCGACCAGCTCAAGGCCGAGCGTTACGACCGAGCCAAGTCTTCCTTCGAGCAGGCGCTGAAAACTCTCCCCGACTACGCCGAGGCTGCCCTGCAACTCGGCGTCTGCCAATACTATCTCAATGATTTTCAGGCCGCCGGCGAGACCATCGAGGAAGCCAAAACCAAGTACCTGCGATGGCATCACACCTTCTACGACGTCAAGCTTCAGCTCTATAACGAAGCCCAGAATACAATCAACGAACTCAACAAGCAGATCTCGGACGTGGAAGTTCAGAAAGCACAAACAAGCGGAGACCAGGTCGCGAAGCTGAGCCAGAAAATCGCTGAACTGGAGGGAATCAAACATTCATATCAATCAGTCGAAAGGCCGATGATGACCGAGCCGGTAGTGCCGGCGAAATATTATTTCTACTGCGGAAACTGTTACCTCAAGATGCAGAAGTGGAACGAAGCGTTTGCGGAGTATGCTCAGGCGATAGAGATAGATCCCAACTACGGCGAAGCGCACAACAATCTGGCTTATATATACTATCTCGCCAAGCAGTACGAAAACGCCTGGAAGCATCTGCAGATAGCGGAAGAATGCGGCGCCAAGATCAATCCCAAGGTCAAGGAGATGTTGCAGAAGGAACTGGCGAAATAAGAGGCGGCGGAGGCGGCTCCCGCAATTGACATCTGCCGCCGCTGAGCATAATATTCCGCACCGCCGGAGCCAGCGTAGCTCAGTGGTAGAGCAGCTGATTCGTAATCAGCAGGTCGGCGGTTCGAATCCGCCCGCTGGCTCCATTCCCCAAGTAGAAAAAGCTTTAGTGCGTTGCGTACCAGTTTCCCACGTCGGATTCCCTGCGAGTCGATTTTTGTACGCACGACCGGCAGGAAATGGGAAGGCCGATTTGCATCGGCGGGCTCGAAGATCATCAAGCCCGGGGCGGCCGCCACTTTCCTGCCGGTGTTCCGTTCACTTAATGCGAAAAGATGCTGCCGTTGATAACGGTGATCCCGGGGGCCGGAAAGGCTCCGGCCCCTATGAGAATAACCGTTACTGGTTCACCTCGTTGCCCTGGGCGTCAAGCACTATTACCTCGCCAAGATCGAGGGCGCGGATGTCATCCTCAATCACCGAACGGTCGCCGACGATCATCCAGACAAGGTTGCCGGAATCGAACGCCTTGGCGGACACTTCGATTATATCTGGGCGTTGCACTTGGAGGACGTTGGCGGCGTAGGTCTCGAAGTAATCGCCGGGCAAGCCCCTGTTGATCATGTCGGCAAGGAGGAAGGCAATCACCCGGGCCGATTCCCACTGGGTACCCAGCTTGAGCACGTTGTCGTTACGCGCCCTGTCGAGCTCATCTTCGGTGATCGGATTGTCCCCGCAGTAGCCATCGAGCTCCTTGAGCATCTCCAAGACGGCATCCTTTGTCTTATCGATCTGAACCGGGGAACTGACGCCGAACTGACGAGGCCCTGCGCCGGTGGCATAAAACGAGCGGGCGCCGTAGGTCCAGTGCTTGTTCTCCCTCAGATTCATGTTGATGCGCGAGCTGAAGTTGCCGCCAAGAATGTCGTTGGCCAGCTTGAGGGCGATCTCTTCATCCTGAACGATCTGCGGCATCACGCGGGCGGCCGTGATGCGCGACTGGGTGGCACCGGGGTGGTCGTAGATGAATACCAGCGACTTCTCCCGCGCCGGCGCTTGAGGGATGGCCGTCTCGGGAAGATCGGCCTGCTCCCAGCCTCCGAAATACTTTTTGACCAACGGCTTGATTTCATCCATCGTCGTGTCGCCGACGACGATCAGCGTCGAGACGTTAGGCCGCAACCAGGTGCTATGGAATTCGACGAGATCCTCGCGGGCCAACGCCTGGATCGTCTCCGGAGTCGAAAAGGTGCTGAAGGGATGGCCCTTGCCGTAAAGAGCTTCGGCAAGGATCTCCCTGGACCGTCCGCCCGGCATCGCATCTCTCTGGATCAGATTGGCGAGCATCTGACTCTTGTAGAGATCAAATTCCTTCTGCGGATAGGTCGGGTTAAACAACAGATCCACACAGAGTTGCAGCGACGGCTCGAAGTTTTTCTTCAGCAGCGAGAAGTAGACCGATGAGCTGTCCGCACCGCCGCTGGCATTGAAATTGACTCCCAGGATATCCAATTCATCGCTGATCTCCTCGCCGGTGCGCGAGGTTGTGCCGTCGGTGAGCATCGAGAAAGCGAGCCCGGCCACACCGATCTTTGGATACTGCTCGGAAACTGATCCCGCCTTGACATTGAGGACGAAATTGACGACGGGGATTTCATGCCGCTCGGCAACGATGATATCCAGCCCGTTTGCCAGGCTGGCTCGCTGGAAATCGGGAAATTTCGCAGCGGGAGGCGTTCCGGGTTCCGGCAGTTTGGAACGGTCGACATCGCTGCTCACCGTCTGCAGCTGACCGAAAGGCACCAATTCCAGCTTGAAAAGGCTGTCGCTCAGCCACTCCTGCGCCAGGCGATGCAGATCCTCTTTCGTAGCCGTCTGAACGTACTGCGAAGTCACTTTGTAGTAATCGGGGCGGCCGTGATAGAGCAGGTTCGAAGCCAGAGCGCTCGCCTTCCTGTTGACCGATTCGAATCCCCGAATGAGGCCGTTCTCCTGGCGCTTCTTGACGATCAGCACCTCTCTGTCGGTGGGCCCTTCGTCGATGAATTTGGCGAGTTCCTCATCGATTACCGCCTCGATCCTGTCGAGGGCGACGCCGGGCTTGGCCGTTGCGCTTATTGTGAATGTGCCGGCGATCTCGAACAGCATGCAGTTTGCGCTGACTCGCGAGACAATCTGCTCCTCTTTGACCAGCCGCTGATAGAGTCTCGAGGTTTCGCCCTGACCGAGAATGGTGGCGACCATGTCCAAACGGTTGCCTTCGAGCGAACCGTCCCTGGGAACATTCCAGGTATATTGCACGGACGGTAGAGGGGCTTTCACCTCCATCACGACATGCTTTGTTCCCTTCCAGCGCGGGACCCAACTCTCCATCTTCGTCACCGGCGGGCCGGGCTCGATATCTCCAAAAAATCTCTCGACCTTGGCGATCACTTCGTCGGTGTCGACATCGCCGGAAATCGAGAGCACAGCGTTGGCGGCGCCGTAATAGGCCTTGAACCAGGCGTGAACGTCCTCCAGCGAAGCCGCTCCCAGATCCTCCATCGAACCGATCGTGCTCCAGGAATAGTGATGGTTTTCCGGGTAGAGATTAGCCAGTCGAACATGCTCGACCTGGCCGTAGGGATTGTTTTCACCCTGGCGTTTCTCGTTTTGCACCACGCCGCGCTGCTCGTCCAGCTTCGCCTGATCGATGGCGCCCAGGAGGTGGCCCATGCGGTCCGACTCCATCCACAACACCAGGTCCAGAGCGTGCTTCGGGACGATCTGGAAGTAGTTGGTGCGGTCGAACCATGTCGACCCATTAACCACTGCGCCCAGCTTCTGCAGCGGACCGAAGTATTCGTCGTTGTAGTTCTCGGTGCCGTTGAACATCAGATGTTCGAACAGGTGGGCGAAGCCGGTCTTGCCCGACGTCTCGTCCTTGGAGCCGACGTGGTACCAAATGTGGACCGCGACGATCGGCGCCTTGTGATCCTCGTTGACGATCAGTTGCAAGCCGTTCTTCAGTACATGCACCTTATGAGGAACGTCCAACTCCTGTGCTGCCGCGACTAGCGGCACCGTGGCTAGAATAATTGCAGAAACGAGCAATATAAGCCGTTTCCGGAAATCGGTTTGCTTCGAATACTGTTTCATTCTTGATCTCCCTAATCCAAATGCTTGGCTTAATAAGACTCCAGGCCTGTGGTTTGTCCCGAAACCTGGGAACCTTTGAGTGTCCTTGAATCCCCTTGATGATTACATGGAATGCGGCTACTGATCCATCTATAGCGGATTTATCTGTTCAGGCAGGCTTATTTCTGCCGTAATAATCTAGTCGTAGCTGATTTTCTGCGTCCCGCGGGCACAAAACGCAATTACCCATGAGGCCGTCAACCGAAACATTATACTACTAACTTTTGGAGATAGTCAGAAAAACCCGGCGTGAACGCACTAAAAACAGAGAATTGCACGAAAGCAATCACGGACGACAGAGCTGCATGTATACCTTTTCTCAGGAGATTCATAACCCAATAAAGCGGTCCCTGTTCATCCTCCGGCAAAGCGATTCTCTGCATCCTAAGCGAGTTCCGGATGCCTGAGATGGACGACCTCGAACTACTCAAAACCCTTCGTAATCGGGAACACTCAATACCGCTCATTTTCCTGCACGGTCAAGCGAAGAAAGAGAATGCCGCCGGCGTTCCCTCGTTTCGGGCAAGACAGCACTCCGGGCCGGTAAACGACGGTTTTGCACCGCAGCCCAGTCTGCATTAAAATCTATGCAAGCCAAATCATCCGGATAGGGGGCATAGCTATGCTCAGGAGAATCGGTGTGTTTGCCTTACTGCTGGCTGCAATCGCGTTCGCCGCTTGTGGCGGCGAGCAGGCGGAACAACAGGAATCCGAGGCTGCGGCAGAGGAGGCACAGGCAGAGATGACACCGGAGCAGATCGGCAATGCGGCCGGCCGGCTCTACGCGCATGCCATGCAGGAAGTCGTCGATCTGCTCGAGGGCCAGCCGGAAGCCGAGGAGGTTACTCCGAAACTGGAAGAGCTGAAGGAATCTTATGTGCAGAAACTCGTCGAGCTCGGGCATAAGCGCGAGGCTCTAGACGAGTCCGGCCGCTCGGTTGTCAATCGCACAACAATGGCCTTTTTGGGCAACATTTCGCCCGATCTTTACGAGGCCTACAGAGCCGCTCAGCGAAACTACGCCGGCTCTGAAACCGGCAACCTGATCGCCAGCTTCAACACAATCACCCAATACATGAACTTCGATCTACTGAAGAAACAGGAACCGGCGGAGGCGGAAAGGCTCGGGCTGTAATCCTGGGACAAATTAATCGCGCTGCTCAATGCCTAACGGTTACAGAAAAAAACTCAAGTGGGGGTGTTCCGGGCAAAACGCCTCTACTCGAGCTCATGCGTCGAGGTTGGAAGCGGTTGTCTGAAAGGAATTCCCGCGAGACTGCCGGCTGAGGCGGGTCAACGGTTCTTGATTTTCTTGAGAATCTCGTGAAGCAGGCCGTTCATCTTCTTCAATTCGTTGAGGATTGCCCTATCGACCTCGAGTTGCATCAACTGTTCTTCCTGGCCCGCTGCTACGCGCAGTTCCGCATCGCGCTCCCCGAATTGACGCGCACTCGGCTCATCGAGCTTGCTCGCAATGTCATCCGGGCTCAGGAGGTTGTCGAAGTAATCCAGGCTGTTTCTTTCTTGATTGTTCACTATTGTGTCTCCTCTCCCTCGCCAGAAGGGATACTAATATACGGCGCGGAACCAACATGTGATGCTCCGCACAAACTAAAACGGGACAGAGCGGTTTCAGTCTCCAGCTCTGCCCCGCGCGAAAAAACGTAATTATTCTTCAATATAAATATAGTTACTCTCTCCAATACAGTCAAGGGCATATACCGGCCTAAGTTGTTGAAAAATGTGAGATAAATCACTAAAACAGTATTCAAAACATCCGTGACGCAGCAAATAACACAGCTCAATCCCATGTTCTTCGCTATTTCCCGCGAATGTACCGCTTTCCTGGCTAATTATGTCTATATTTGTCCATCGTGATACTTTTCAGCCTCTTGCTGCGCCCGGGCACCGCGAAAAACCTTGATAAATTACACATGCCTGAATCGGTAACCAGCGCGCGAAAAAGCGGGATACTGATCATCGGAGCCGGGATCACCTGCTGCAGCATCGCCTTCCATCCGGCTTAACTCAGGCCGGAACGTTTCGAGCGCGGCGGGATGTTTCATGAGACAATATTGTTGTGAGCCGTTGTCGCGGCGGCCCACCGATCAACAATCAAGTTCATTTCCAGGGGGAAAAGATGATAGATGACGAATTGACGATGATTCCGGGCCCGTCTCCGGTACACCGGAGGATTCTCGCCGCCCTGGCGCAGCCGACGGTATCGCATCAAGCCCCGGGTTTCTTACAGGCCTTTCGCGAATGCCTCGAAGATCTTCGAGAGGTTGCGGGGAGCGCGAGCGCGCAGCCGTTCGTCTTCGCCGGAGGCGGTACGCTCTCGATGGAAGTGGCTCTCGTCAACGTCGTTCGGCCCGGCGAGACGATCCTGGTAATCTCCCAAGGCCACTTCGGCGACCGCTACGCCGAGCTCGCCTCAGCTTTCGGCATCGACTGCGACGTGCTGCAGTGCGAGTGGGGGCAAGTGGCTCCGCCCGAGGAACTCGAGCGCCTGCTGAAAGACAATTCCTATGCGGCGGTAACGATCACCCACGTCGACACGTCGACCGGCGCCTGCACTCCTGCCGCCGACTACTGCTCGCTGCTGCGCGGCCGCGAAGAGATGGTCATCCTCGACGGCGTATGCGCCACTGGAGGCGTCCCCGAACCGTTTGAAGAGTGGGGTATCGATGTTCTCCTCACGGCCCCGCAGAAGGCCCTCGGCGTCCCGCCCGGCCTGGCCATCACCATCTTCTCGGAAAGAGCCCTCGCAAAACGCAAATCCCTCGAAGCGGTTCCGGCTTTCTACGCCGACATACACCGCTGGCTGCCGGTGATGGAGAATCCCGGCCGCTATTTCTCCACACCCTGCGTCAACCAGATACTCGCTCTCGGCGAGGGGCTCAAGATAATCCTGGCCGAAGGGCTGGAGGCCCGCTTCGGGCGGCACCGCCGCCTTGCCCGGGCAGTCAGGGCCGGCCTGGCTGCGATGGGACTCAGACATCTGACCGCGGACGACTGCCTCGCGGACACTCTCTCGGTCGTGCTTTACCCTGAAGGCGTTGATGACGCGGCGTTCCGCAGCAACATGCTGCAGGGCGGAGTCATGGTCGCCGGCGGCATCGGCCCCGTCGCCGGCAAGGTGTTCAGATTGGGACACATGGGCAACATCGACGTCCAGGAGATCGCCGTGGCGCTCGCGACCATCGAGAATTCATTGATATCCCTTGGTGTCGCTATCGATCCGGGGACCGCCCTGGCGGCAGCCTCTTCCTTCTTTAAAGAGTGAGGAATATGATGAAACTGAATGGAATTATGCTACCGCTGACAACCCCTTTTGAGAGCGGCAAATCCGCTGCAGGGCTATTGCAGGACAACATCGCTCGCTATGAGGAGTCGGGGCTCAACGGCTACTTGGTCGTCGGCTCGACGGGCGAGGCCGCCCTGCTTGATCGCGACGAGAGGGTTCAGGTGTGGGAGGCGGCGCGCGCGGCGATTCCGCAAGGCAAGCCCTTGATCGCCGGCACCGGCGTGGAATCGACTTCGGCCACGATCAGGATGACCAGGACCGCGGCCGACTGCGGCGCCGACTTCGCCCTGATCCTCACTCCTTTCTTCTTCAGGAAATCGATGACCGGCGAAGCTCTGGCGGCGCATTACCAGGCCGTCGCCGACGTCTCCCCCATCCCAGTGCTGCTCTACAACAATCCGATCATCACCGGCATCGTGATCCCACCGGCGGTCGTCGGCGTGCTCTGCGCCCACGAGAACATCGCCGGATTGAAGGACAGCGCGGGCGACCTCGGCTGGATGGCGGATGTGTTGAACCGCGTTCCCGGCAATTTCGCCGTCATCTCCGGACACGCCTTTACGCTTCTCCCTGCCCTCACGCTGGGGGCGAGCGGCGGAATCCTCGCCGTTGCCGACGCTGTTCCCGAGCCATTTGTCAGCATCTACGAAGATTTCCGGCGGGAGGATACTGAAGCAGCGCTGCGCATCCAGAAGGCTGTGATTCCTGCGGTGAGAACCATACTCGGCCGCCACGGCGTCCCCGGCGTCAAGGCGGCAATGGACATGCGAGGACTGCATGGAGGGCATCCCCGTCCACCGCTGCTGCCGGCGAGCGAAGAAGCGAAAGTGGAGATAAAGGAGGCGCTCGAGCAATTGTCAGCAGACAAGCTGATTCCTGCGACCAGGCTATAGTTCTGATGCAGAGGATTTCTGCTTGGAAACAGACACTTTATGGGTGCTTGGATAATCGTCGGAATCAGACCAGCAGATCGACTATCTGCCCCGCCATCTCCATCGCCTGCTTGAGGGCGAACATCAAGACCTCGGCGGCTACGTCCTTCTGGGCCTTGCCCGCTGTGTCGAGGGGGTCTGCGGAGGCGACCTTTTGCGAGGCGCTCGCGTAAACCTGCGCCAGCGAGGCGGCTGACGCCGCGTTTAGACTAACTTCCATGTCACTCTTATCGGCTTTCGCCAGCAAGAACATTAAGTTATCCCGAAGCAGCGGAAAAACCCGCGATACTATTGACTTGAACTCCTGGCAGGACATAATTCTCTCAGATCCTAGCAGGAGGGGAAAATGCAATTTAGAATCGAGAATCAGCCTGTTTTCACCACGCTAACCATCGACCTGACGCAGGGGGAATCGTTCAAGGCAGAAGCCGGTGCGATGGTTTCCATGACCAATACGATCGAAATGAAGGCCACCGGCGCCGGCAAGGGGCTCTTCGGCAGCCTCAAGGCCGCGGTCGGCGGCGAGTCGGTCTTCGCCTCGCTCTACACGGCCGAGCGCGGACCCGGCGAGCTGGTCCTCGCCCCCACCCTGCCCGGCGACATAATCCGCTTCGATCTTCAGGGCACAATCCTCGCCCAGGCTGGAGCCTATCTCGCCGGCAGCCCCGAGCTGGAACTCTCTACCCAGGGCTCTTTCAAGGCGATGTTCGCGGGCGAAGGACTCTTCCTCTCCAAGATCAGCGGCAACGGCATCGTCTTCCTCAACTCCTATGGCGCGATCTACGAGAAAGAGCTGGCACCGGGCGAGCAGTACATCGTCGACACCGGCCACATCGTCGCCTTCCAGGAAACCGTGACTTACAAGCTGCGCAAGGCCGCCAAGGGGATTTTCTCCTCGTTGGCCTCCGGCGAAGGTCTCGTTTGCGAGTACACCGGACCGGGGAAGATCTGGATCCAGACGCGCAACCTCTCGGCCCTGGGAGCTGTTTTGGCGAGATTTGTATCCAAGTCTTAGTATTTCTCAGGCGGAAAGGATATAATGCAAAAAAATAACCAGCAATCTCTGCGTCAAATCAGCCTGGCTTGGTACCTGGGGCGGGAAGGGATTCCAGTTGGCCATATCAGCGTTCATTCTCTTCGTCTGGACGGTGGCTTGCTGGTTTTCCGCGCCCTTCGACACGCCGTTCCTTGATCTCTTTGTCTTCGACGTCGATCCCGTTCCGCTGTTTGCTGCGACTCTGATCGCCGCGGCCGGGGCCTTTGCGTTATGGATCTTGCGCAGAGGCCGCGAAGCCTGGCGGTCAGCCGCGACCTGGCTCAGGCAGAACCGGTTGGATGCGATTATCCTGATCGCGATTATCGCTCTGCATCTTCTCCTTCAGATCCCCTCAATAATGCTCTACCGCGGAGCCAACGATTCCGACTCAGCGGTGCTGGGTGTCGGCGGCTACCACATCGCCGACGGCGTGGCCAGGCCGATGTACAGGCACGGAGTCAGTTACATCGGCAGCCTGATTCAGCACCTCACCGCTCCCTTGCACCTGCTCTTCGGCAAAAGCCCGATTTTTCTTCGCTTGGTGAACTCGGTTTTTTACGCAGGCTTCATTCTCTGCACCTTCATTCTCGCCCGCAAACTCTTCGGGCGGCGGACCGCACTGCTGAGCAGCCTGCTGGCCGCGCTGGCACCTTTCGAAATCATGGTTCACCTGCGCCATACGGAATTCGCCGAGATAGCCTTCTGGGGCATGCTGTCACTGGTTGTTCTGGTTTTTCTGCTCGAGCGCGACCGGCCGAGCTGGCGGCAATATTTCTGGTACGGGGCTGTGCTGGGAATCCTCTTCTACGCCCATCCCCAGGGAATTAACTTTATAATTACTGGCTTGATCGCCCTCTTCGTCAGGGACAAGCTCTTCTTTATCCGGCCAGCATTTGCTCTCATGCCTATCGGATTGTTTCTCGGCAGCATTGTTACCTTCATCAACTCCTATTACTACGACTGGATAATCTTCAGGGTGTTTTTTGCCAGGGATTCAAACGTCACATCGGCTCTGGAGCGACTCCCGGCCACGCTGGGCGGCTTCCTGCGCCACATGCCGGAACTCCTCGGACTCAGGAAGGACTTTAGCGCCGCCGATCTGATGGGACCGCTGGTAACATGGGTCGTTCTGATTGCCGCGCTTGCCTGTATCGGCCTGTTCCTGTTCCGCCAGCGGGCGAAAATCCTCGCCTCGCTCAGTGTCAGGAGTGTCAATCCCGGACCGGCGTTAATACTGATACTGATCCTGACTGTATCGCTGACATATTGCTTGTCACGCTTTTCCAGTCCGCCGGCACCCATGCGTTACCTCTTCCCTCTCTGGCTGGCAATCCCTATCCTGCTTACCTCCCATATTGAAGGCTGGCGAACTGCTTTGGGAAAGGCCGTAGGAGCATCCCTGATCCTCCTGTTCGTGGCAGTGTTCATCACATCTCAGATCATCTACGACGCCTCAATTATCGAAGCAGAGCAGAAATGGGCAAGGTGGGAGAATTTCCTGCACCATAATGACATTACGGCATTTTACGGTAATTACTGGGTCGCTTATCAGACCTCCTTCATCACTTCGGAGGGTGTCGTCGGCAGTGCCAGCTTCCCCGAATGGCTTGAGCGCTACCGGCCCTACACGCGTTTGGTGGACCGTGCGCCCGATCCGCCGGCATATGTTTTCTCCCCGGATATCCATCCTTATCACAACGAGCTGGCGGCCGGGTTGGCTGAGAAACTCGAGCATCTCGGGATAGCCTGCAAGCGCTCGGAAATAGAGGGTAGGATCGTGTTGCACGGCCTCAGCGAGCGCGCCACACCGTCTCAGTTGCGCGACATGCGCTCGCTAAACGGAGCGGCCATCCGCAACACCGTCGTCCAGAAAATAGCGGACCTGCCTGGGGAATCAGAGCCGTGGCTCCTGACTCTCTCGGTGGTCAATTCCGGCAAGACAACCTGGTTTGCCAACGGAAAACATGGATTCCCCGAGTTGGTCGTCCTTTCCGAAGAAGGTGAAGAGTTGAGGCGCCAGCCTCTGCTGCGCGACGCGCCGCCAGGTGCGACTATCAGTTGGAGGGTTCTGCTCGACAGGGCTGAAGTAGAGGGAGATTCCGTGGGCCTGCAAATCAGGCTCAACGACATAATAATCAACGAAAACAAGGAGACATATCGCGCCGATCTTCATCCGGCGGAAACTGCACCAACGGTACAGGCACAAGATCTGGATGCGGCGGGGCTGTTCTCTAAAGCCAAGGGACTCGAACCGCCGGATTTCATGCTCATCTCGGGTTGGGGCGTTACAGAGCTAGTGGGCGACCAGCGCTTTCATTGGAGCGGTTCGACCAGCAGCCGACTCGGTTTCCTCCTGCGCCGCCCCAGGCCTCTCAGGCTGATGATGTTTCTGGGGCCATATCGGAGTGGTGACATCGATGCAATCCAGAACGTTAGAGTCTTGTGCAACGGCAACGAGATCGCTTCGGCCGTGCCCTTGGAGAGGAACCGCGACGTTACCATTTTCCTCGATCGAAGTCATCTTAAGCGCGGCTGGAATGTACTCACATTCGCTTATGCCTTCACGGAGCCGGAGTACAGCCTGGAGCGCCGCCGTATGACGTACAGGATCCGCCCGAAAGCCATGGTGCTGTCCCACATCAGGATCCGCAAAGATCCGACATTAAGCAGATGATTATCACCGAGGACCGATGGAGCTTATTGCGCGGCTGTGAAAATCCGGCCATACGGAAGGGAGTACAAAAAAAAATTGGCAGGGCTACGGGGATTCGAACCCCGGTCTGATGGCTGAGAACCACCTGTCCTGACCCCTAGACGATAGCCCCACCGTCTGCCCAATTATAGATATGCGGTGTAAGGTGTCAACCCCGATCGACGACCCGGTGGTTTACAGTTGAGACTCCGCTTTATAGAATCGGGACAAGCATAGGAGGAGTAATAGTGGATAATTTCAGCGTTCCATTCGACCGCGAAACAGCCCTCGGGAAACTCAGGGAAAAAGTCAGCACCGATTGGCTGGTTAAGCACTGCATCGCCGCCGGGGCGGTGATGCGCGCCGTGGCAGAGCGCTTGGGCGGCGATCCCGACGCCTGGGAGGTGCTGGGCATCATGCACGACGTCGACTTTGAAGAGACGAAGGATGATCCGCAACGCCACACCGTTCTTGCCGGCGAGTGGCTGCGCGAATGGGGCTTCGACGAGATGGCTGTTAAGGCCGTGCTGGCGCATAACGAGATGGCCGACCACGGCTACGCGAGGGAATCGACCCTCGAGTTGGCGCTCTCCGCTTCGGAATCGATCACGGGCCTGGTGGTGGCAACCGCCTTGGTGATGCCCGACAAGAAGCTGGCCAGCGTCAAGCCGAAGAGTGTGCGCAAGCGGATGAAGGAGAAGGCGTTCGCCCGCAAGGTAAGCCGCGAAGAGATTTTGCAGTGCGAGGAGATCGGCATCCCGCTGGCCGAGTTCTGCGAGATCGCAGTGGTTGCCATGCAAGGCGTGAGCAACGAGTTGGATCTCTGATCCTCCCGACCGGGGGCAGTGGGTAAAATCCTTACCTCTGCATTTCGATCCAATCCCTCCTGCACGGCACCGATTGAGATCCCGGTTCACTTTGAGTAACCGGACCGGATTCACCTACCCCGCACTTGACATGGTTAGGTGCCGGTGTAACACTCCCGCGGCCATGATAGAAGCAAACTACATCATCATAGGGAGAATCAGATGAAACGTATCGCAGCGCTAATTTTGGCCGCCTCACTCACGCTCTGGCTGACAGCTTGCGGAGGCGGCGGCGCAATCACACCACAAGCAGCCATCGAGACCTATCTCACCTCGCTGAGGGACGGCGACATCGAGTCGATGAAGTCGGTGATGCCTGCCGCGCAGGTAGCGGAAGCGAATCAAGCCGGTGCTCCTACTGCGGAGGACTCGGCTCAGGCTAAAGAGATGATGAAGAATCTCGCTTGGGTTATCGGAGAGGAAACCACCGGAGAAGACGGCAACACCGCCGATGTGAAGGTAATGATCAGATTTGGGCAGATTGAGGCCCAAAATGTCTTCCACTGCATCAAGGAAGGCTCGGGTTGGAAAGTCGATATCACCAAGGGCGCGATGGGCATGGGCATGCCTCAATAAGCACCTGAAAGTATCTTTTATCAGCAAATAAGAAAGGCGGCGAATGAAAACATCGCCGCCTTTTTTCTGCTATTTGGCAAAGACTATATCAGCTCGGATTCCGAGAAGAAAAATCGCACTTCGCGGGCCGCGTCGGCCGGATTGGCCGAGCCGTGGATCGAATTGCGCTCGATGGAAGTGCCATAGAGCTTGCGGATCGTCCCCTCGGCGGCTTCGGCCGGGTTGGTGGCGCCCATCACCTCGCGCAGACCGCTGATCGCGCCCTCGCGCTCCAGCACCGCCACCACCACGGGCCCGCTTGTCATATAGGCCACCAGGCTGTCGTAGAACGGCTTGTCTTGGTGCTCGATGTAGAAGGCTTTAGCCTGCTCCTCGGTCAGCATCATGCGCCGCATGGCGATGATCTCGAAGCCATTCTCCTCGAGAATTGCGGTGATTTTGCCGATTAGTTTTTTCTCGGTGGAATCGGGTTTGATGATTGTCAGCGTTTGTTCCTTGGCCATCATGCAAACCTATTGCTTTACGTTTTGCGCCGCCTTGATGCCTACCCGCAGCGCGCGCGTGTTTAACTCCTCGGTACCCTTGGGCACCTTGGCAAGGACGGCCTTGCGCAACGATTCCTCGCTCACGACGCCCGTAAGCTCGACCAGTGCGCCAAGGGCGACGATATTGGCCACCACCTTCTTGCCAACCGATTCGGCCGCCAGCCTCATAATCGGCAGCTTGACGATGCGTCCATCGGTCTCCGGCAAGTTCGTCACATAGTCCTCGTCGACGATCAGCAAGCCGCCGGGTCGCAGATCGCAGCAATACTTGTCGCAGCTCTCCTGGGTCATGGCCAGCAGGATGTCGAGTTTGGTCGCCTTGGGGTATTCGATAGCGCCGTCGCTGAGAACGACATCGCTTTTCGACGAGCCGCCGCGCGCTTCAGGCCCATAACTCTGGCTCTGGGTGGCATTCTTGCCTTCGAAGATGGCCGCAGCCTCGGCCAGGATGATGGCGCCGAGCACCATCCCCTGCCCGCCGGAGCCGCTCAGCCTGATTTCGATCCTGTCACTCATTTTTCTTCTACCCCCCGCACACGATCGATGAGCTCCTGGTAGCGCTCGCAGTACTCGGCCCGTTCCTTGTGGTGAATCACCCCCCGCAGGAACTTGCCTTCAAGCTCTTCGGGCGATTCGGCCTTCTTGGCTTCGGCTTCGGTGTAGGTCTTTTCCTTCTGCCAGTTGATCATGTCGACGGGGTCAGCCATGCGGTTCCTGCGCCCGTAATAGGTGGGGCACTGGCTCATTACCTCAACCACCGAGAAGCCCTTGTTCCTGATGGCATCGCGCATCAGCTTGACCATCTGCAAAGCGTGGTAGGCAGTCGCGCGTGCCACGTAGCTGGCGCCGGCCGCAACCGCGAGGCCCGCGATGTCGAATTCCGGGTCGATGTTGCCATACGGCGCGGTGGTGGCGCGCGCTCCTAAGAATGTTGTGGGGCTGTACTGGCCGCCGGTCATGCCGTAGATGTTGTTGTTGAGCACGAAGAGGCTGATGTCGATGTTGCGCCGGCAGGCGTGGATGAAGTGGTTGCCGCCGATGGCCGTGGCGTCGCCGTCGCCTGAGACGACGATCACCTTGAGATCGGGGCGGGCCATTTTGATTCCCGTGGCAAATGGTATGGCGCGGCCGTGCGTCGTGTGCAGCGTGTTGAAGTCGAGGTAGCCTGGGATGCGGCTGGAGCAGCCGATTCCGCTGACAACGACGACCTCGTTCTTATCGAGCTCCTCTTTGTCGATCGCCCGCAGGATGCAGCCCATGGCGATGCCGTGCCCGCAGCCCGGGCAGAAGATGTGCGGCATCTTGTTCATCCGGAGGTAGTAAGTCAGATCGTGGCTCACCTGTGCACCTCCCTGATGCGGTCGACCACCTCTTCTGGCGTAATCGGCTCGCCGTCGGCCTTATGGAGCCCCAGCACGGGCACCCTGCCGGCGACGTAACGCTGAATCTCAAGAATCAGCTGGCCCATGTTCAACTCGACAACGAGTATGCGCTTGGTTTTGCCGCTGCTCAGGGCCTGCTCGAGTTCCTTCAGCGGGAACGGGAACAGCGTCAGCGGGCGCAGAGTTCCGAGTTTTAATCCCTCTTCCCGTAACTCCGCCACGGCGTGGTTGACCGAACGGGCCGTCGAGCCGAAGGAGATCACCAGCGTCTCGGCCTCCTCGTGGAAGCGGCACTTGGAGGCGGCAATCTTGTCCACGTTGGCATCGATCTTCCTCAGCAGCCGCTCCTGGCAGGCGCCGACGATCTTGGCATCGCCCGAGGGGAAGCCGGTCGCGTCGTGCATCAGCCCGGTCACGTGGAAGCGGTAGCCCTCGCCGTAATTGGCCATCGGCGGGATGTCGCCGAAGCTGGTGTCATAGGGTTTGTATTCCTCGGGTGAGACCGTCGGTTTGGTGCGATCCACAATCTCCACCGATGCGGGCAGCTCGACCTTCTCGCGCATGTGGGCGTTGATCTCGTCGAGCAGCACGACCACGGGCACGCGGTACTCCTCGCTGAGGTTGAATGCTCTGACTGTCAGGTCGAAGACCTCGCGGACATAGGTCGGCGCGAGAACGATTACCGGATGATCGCCGTGGGTGCCCCACTTGGCCTGCAGCACGTCGGCCTGCGCCGGGCTGGTCGGCAGCCCCGTGCTCGGCCCCCCGCGCTGGACGTTGAAGATTACGCACGGAACCTCCGTGAGGGCCGCGTATCCGATGTTCTCCTGCTTCAGAGAATAGCCGGGACCACTGGTTGCCGTCATCGATTTGACGCCGGCGAGGCTGGCGCCGATGACTGCTGCGATCGACGCGATCTCATCCTCCATCTGGATGAACTTGCCTCCGATCCTGGGCATTATCAAGCTCAACTGCTCAGCAATCTCCGACGACGGCGTTATCGGGTACCCTGCGAAGAATCTGCACCCAACGGCAACCGCTCCTTGAGCAACCGCCTCGTTCCCCGAAAGCAGCAGCACTCGACCGTCTTTACTCATTTTCAACTACCGCCTTCCGCTACAGCCGCTTTTTTCTTACGGGTGACAAATTCTTTATACACCTTGATGGCGAGGTCAGGGCAGTGGAGTTCGCACTGCATGCAGCCGATGCAGTCATCGGGGCGCGCGGCGACAGCCTTGCCCTCCTGCATCTCCAGCACCTGGGTCGGGCAGAAGTCGACGCAGAGTACACAACCCTTGCACCAGGCCTCATTTATCACTACCGGTTTGGACATCTCTTTTTCCTAACGGATATGATTCCGTTTTCTTGTGAGTGGTTGAGGAGTTCCAGAGGCCCCCAGCCGCCATTTCCTAACATCGGCAACTATAGCACCGAGCCAATTCAAGTCAAGTTTACTGCTGCCGTATTGGGATTTTTTTCGCAATCAAATATCGCCGGGGGCACATCTTGTGGCCCCGGTGCCGTTTCGTAGTGTTTAATTGATCAAATAATGGCTATTTAATTATGCTAGCACCCCTGAGGCCCGCCGGCCCCGTTCTCACTATCTTTTCCAGTTGCCACGCGCTTGTCAGCACCTCGGAACACAAAAAAAGCCAAAACCAGATCGCCGAAACCGATAATAATCAACGCAATCGCGAGGACCGTCATCTGTATATCGGCTCCCCCGCCCCCCGAGACCAGCAAAACAACGCCGACTGCAACGAAAGCGAGGCCCGAGATCGCCATAAGTAACTGAATGATGCGGTATTGCCTGTTCCTTCCATCTGCCACGTCCCTATTGTTCATCTTTCTCGATCCCCATGGCATTGAGTCGCCGGCTCACCATCTCCGTCAATTCGCGCCCCGGATACCTCAGTCCGATCTTTGCTATCACTCTGCCCGTTACAAAACTCAAGACACTCTTATACCCCAGTTTCGAGTTTATCTTTTCCTCTCCCATCACCGCGTCGCAGGCCGCTTCAACCTCTTCCTTTTGAAGGCAGGATTGATTGTGGTCTGACGCCAGCTCGGCAAGCGAGTGGCCGGGATTTGCCGTCGCAAGGGCTAAGACATCGGGCAACGTGTTTAGGCTCACTACTCTCTTCTCGACCAGTCGTAAAGCCTCTTTCCACAAGCCCGCTGCCGGAAATCCGTCCTTGCCATCCAGATGGCCGGCAACGTTAATCAACGTATTGGCCAGCTCACGCGGCGCCAGGCCTGAATCCTGGTTTATCTCATCAAAGATCTCTCCGAGCTGCGATCGCACCAGCTTGGTTGCAGTCTCTTCAGACAATCCAATGTCGGCGTAGCGTTTTCTCCTCTCCCAGGGCCGCTCAGGAAGCGCGGCTTCAAGCTTATCCACCTGATCTGGTGAGATTGCCGTGGGCGGCGTGTCGGTGTCGGGATACATGCGGTCAGGCCCGGGGAGTATCCTCTCGAAGTCGGTCAGCCCGCCGGCAAGCACCTGCCTGGTTTCGTTGGGAATGCCCTCGAGCGCTTCCAGCATCCTGTTTTCGATCTCTTCGACCGCGGTGCGCGCATCGGGCGCCTCGCCGAATACCAGGGCGATCAGATCGTCCTGCCCGGCGTGCATTTCCTTGCGCAACATTTGCCATTCCAGCTCGTTAAGAGAGGTTGCCTGAGGATTATCGCTGTGCAGCAGGTTGGGCATGGTGTCGATGCAGGCGACCACTCTGATCCGCCCGGCCACTTCGTCGGCGAAGGTCCTCCCGGGCTGGACTTCACGGGCGAACAACCCGGTGCAACCGGGCAGCAGCACGGAGAGGACATTGCCGCCGTTGTCGAGCGCCGCACGCACCGGAATGCAAGCGGTGCCGCGCAGGATCTCCGTAGCGTCCAGGCGCCGCGGCACCATGTTTCTCCTGGTCAGACCCCTCTTTGCGCACTCCTCCTTTATTTCGAGTAAGGCTTTCTGCCGCAATGCCTCGAAATGAGTCAGCCCCATGTGGTAACCGATCTTCGGCACGCCCTTGATCTCGACGCGGGTGCCGCCGGTTATCGACACGTTGACATCCTGCCGCACCGTGCCGATGCCGCGCCGCACCTTGCCGGTGGCGCGCAGCACGTCGCCGAGCAGGTGGTTGACCTCGGCCACTTCGCGCGGCGAGCGCATGTCAGGGTATGTGATCACCTCAACCAGCGGCGTGCTCAGCCTGTCGGTCTTGAAGGTGATCGTATGCCCCACGTCGCTCACCTCGCGGCAGGCGTCCTCCTCCAGTGTCACCATCGCTATCCTGATCCGCCGGTCCTTGTAGGGCACCCAGCCCTCGACGCCGATCACCGCCGTGCGCTGAAAGCCGGTGGGAATGCTGCCGTCGAGGTACTGCTTGCGCGTCACGTGGATCTCGTCGACGATGCGGCAGTTGAGCAGCAGGGCGGCCTCGATCGCGATGTCGACCGCCTCCCTGTTGATCGGGAACGGCGGTGTGTCGTCCATCTCGTAGGTGCAGGTGCAGTCGCTGAAAAGCTGGTAAACGACCTGCTTACGAGTGCGGAACTCCATCAAGGCCGTGCCGTCGTATTCGCCCAGCTCGGAAAGAGTCGGGCGCATGTGACGCAGAATCTGCATGTCGGGCTCGTGGTCGGTCAGCCCCACAGGACAATGGCAGAACAGTTTCTGTTTGGTGGCGAGCTGTTGGTGGATTTCAAGCCCGCTGCGAAAGCCCAGCACGGCGTATTCTTCTTCGGTAAGAAATTCTATCTTCGGCAAGGCGTTGGCTCCTGTACTTTAAGATCTGCTCGCAAGACAAGCGGCGAAAGTCTAACATATCCGCGCTTCGCGCCGCGAGGGATACTTGGATGGCAGCTCAACGCCGGATCCACCGAGTATGGCGGAAGAGGCACTTGCCACGCTGGTCGGTCCCGCTCCATAGCTATCGGCTATCGGCGGCATCGGTTCGACCCACTCCAGTTACAGGCTCATTACATGCGGCAGTCGTTTTGGTGTAAACTGATACCTGCTTCGATTTGGGGGTAACGATGGCGGTAGAATCGTTCGAGATCGCGTCGGGCATCAGAGTGGGTGGCGGCGAACCGCTGCTGCTGATCGCGGGACCGTGCGTGATTGAGTCGCGTGAGCTGGCGCTCTCAGCGGCGGATCAGATCGCGGAAATCGTCAAGCAGATCGGCATCCCCTGGGTTTACAAGTCCTCCTACGACAAGGCCAACCGGACATCAGTGGATTCCTTCCGCGGCCCCGGCCCGGAGGAGGGACTGCGGATTTTGTCGGACGTCAAGAATCAATTCGGCGTTCCGATCCTGACCGACATCCACACCCCCGGGCAGGCTGCCGAAGCAGCAGAAGTGGCGGATGTCGTCCAGATACCCGCCTTCCTCTGTCGTCAGACGGATCTGCTGACCGCGGCGGGCAGGACTGGACGCACGGTCAACGTCAAGAAAGGCCAGTTTCTCTCTCCCTGGGAAGTGCCCAACATCGTCGCCAAACTACGCTCTGCGGGATGCGATCGCATCATGGTAACCGAGCGGGGCAGCAGCTTCGGCTACAACCATCTTGTTGTGGATATGAAGAGTTTACCGATAATCCGGGATTCGGGCGTGCCCGCGGTCTTCGATGCCACACACAGCGTTCAGCTTCCCGGCGGCGAGGGCGACAGGTCCGGCGGTCTGAGACGCTTCATCCCCACCCTCGCCCATGCGGCCGTGGCTGCCGGGGCGGATGCGCTCTTCCTTGAGGTGCATCCCGATCCGGACAAAGCCCTCTGCGACGGCCCGAATATGTGGCCCATTTCTCAACTGCATTCCTTCCTGGAAGGCGTCTTGTCGATCTCCAAAATCTCGGGTAAATGGCGCTAGTACAATTCACTATTTGGTTGCCGATCAACCCTTCTGATTGACGACCATGCCTCCAAAAAAGCGAATCGTATTCAAGAAAATGTATTAACAGTTTAGGCAACTGTTGAACAAATAAACAGCGAGTGTTTGACCGCAACAAACTTCGCACCTTCTATTTAATTTTCCGCCAAACCGTAAAGATAAGACCCGTAAATACTTCCCGAAACAACCCGCCGGCTTGCCACTAAAAAGAACCTTTAGACACGTTAATAGACAAATTTTTAATAAATTGGTACGGTATATGCATCCTCGGGCGCGGGGAGTTCATGTTTGGGGTACCCGCAAATTTAACATTCAGCCAAAGAGATAAAGAGACCCTTATTCAAACCCCGGCGTTGTTACTGGCTATAACTTTTAGCCTGGTAATTAAGTGGATGGATAGCCTAATTCCAAAGGAGGTTCGAATGAGAAAATTTCTTCCTGTTTTACTCATCCTTCTGGTCGCAACGGCGGCGGCGGCGCAGAGCAACAAGGGCCGCATCGTCGGCACGATTTCGACGACCGAAGGACTGGCAGTGGAGGGGGTCAAGGTGACCCTCAGCTCCAAGGCGGTCATCGGCACCACGATGACAGCCGTCACAAACAACCGCGGCATGTACCGCTTCGTGCTGCTGCCGGTCGGCACCTACGATCTCAAGTTTGAGAAAGAGGGCTACTCGACCGTCGACCAGAAGGGCATCGTACTCGACTTCGACACCACACTGACCGTCGACAAGGCGATGCAGCCCTCCGAGTTCGAGCAGGTGGTGGTGATCACCGGCGAGGGCCCGGTGGTCGACAAAACCGCTTCGGGAATCGGCGACAGGCTCGACACCACCTTCCTGGAGAACATGCCCAACCAGCGCAATATCTGGAGCATGCCCAACCTGACCGCCGGCTTCACCGACAACTCCGCTCTGGGCGCGCCCGCTGAAGGCGCCAACGCCCTGACCCAGGACGGCGCGATCATCCACGACGTGGCGACCAAAACCGTCTTCGCCCGCGTCAACTATGAGGCGATCGAGCAGGTCGACGTGGCGATGTTCGGCTCGCCGGCCGAGTACAACAACTTCACCGGCGCCGTGATCAACGTGGTTACCAAGAGCGGCGGCAACGAGTTCCACGGCGAGGCAAACTACTTCCACCAGGAACTCGACTGGATCAGCGACAACACCGGCAAGTACCGCGACTACGGCTTCACCGCGCCGTCGGGCCTCGACATCATGGACCCGAACGTCGCCTTCGGCGGCCCGATCTTCAAGGACAAGCTCTGGTTCTTCGGCACCTATAACTACTCCAAGGAGAAGCACCAGGAGGAGATCATCACCGGCGCGATTCAGGCCGACTACCTGCCGACGATCTGGAACATAAAGTTCACCGGCCGCTGGGACGACCGCAACATCACCAGCTTCAACTACACCGACTACGTCCGCGACCGCCCCTACCGCGTGGCCTACGGCTCGTGGCGCACTAACTACGACGGCACCCTCTACAAGCAGGTCTCCGACGGCCGCACCTGGCTGCTGCTGCACAGCTTCGTGGTCAACAGCAACGTCGTGCTCGAGGCCCGCTACAGCAAGTTCAAGGGCGGCTTCAGCCTCATCGGCCGCAACGCTACCGGCGGCATTTACATCGACTACGACACCGGCTACTTCGTGAAGGAAACCAACGACAAGCAAGACATCTACGACCGCCCGCGCGACACGATCCTGGGCACGGTGAACTACTTCAACGACGATCTCTACGGCAGCCACTCGATGAAGATCGGCGTGGAGTACGACCGCGGCGTCAGCGGCCGCTACTACTACAACCGCAATTACTACCGGCCCAAGGGCGACACACCCTACCGCTGGTACGACTACGGCGAGTACGACAGCCGCTCGACGCTGCAGCGCTTCGCCGGCTTCGTGCAGGACAGCTGGAGCGTCAGCGAACGGCTGACGATCAACCCGGGTATCCGCTTCGACCACTGGTGGACAAAGACCGGCACGCCCGATGCTCCCGGCCTGCTGGGTAACGAGAGCTTCCGCAAGTACACCGACATCGCCCCGCGCCTGGGCTTCGCCTACGACCTCTTCGGCGACGGCTCGACCGTGCTGCGCGGCTTCTACGGCCGCTATTTCGAGGGCGTCACCGCCGGTGTCGACCGCGCCCTGGTCACCATCACTCCGCCGACCATCCAGTACAGATGGAACGGGTCGGACTGGTACGTCTACCAGACTTCGGGCGGCACGATCCCCGGCGCCGTCGAGTGGGATCCTGACACCAAGAACACCTACACCGAGGGCATCATGGTCGCGCTGGAGCGCGAGCTGAAGGAGAACATCGCCGGCTCGGTGACCTTCATCTGGCGTCACGACAAGAGCCTGGTGGGCGCGATCTACCCCAACGCCACCTGGACACAGGGTACCGAGAACTTCAGCAACGCCAACGGCTCCTACAGCGGTGTCTACTACTACGACTTCATCTACAACGATCCCGTCCGCTACACCAACACCAAGAAGGGCGATTACGGCGTCCTCGGCGACCCGAGCCGCAGCTTCTGGGGCCTGATTTTCGAGGTCAACAAGCGGATGAGCGACAACTGGAACCTCAAGGCCAACTACACTCTCAGCCGCTCCAAGAGCCCGACGTCGATGGACTACGGTGTCGTGCAGGGTTACACCGAGTACAACATCCCCACAATGTGGGTGAACATGGAGGGCTCCCTCTCCTCACTCGACCGCACCCACGTGATCAAGGTCAGCGGCACCTACATCGCGCCGTTCGACATTTACATCAGCCCGGCATTCACCTGGATGACCGGCCAGCCCTACGCCATCTACTACCGCCCGTCCGGTCAGGACTTCTCGGTGCTGACCAAGCCGCGGGACGGCAGTGACCGCTACGACAGCCAGTTCAACATCGACCTGCGGCTGGAGAAGTCGTTCATCCTCTTCAACCGCTACCGCGCCGGCGTCATCTTCGACGTCTTCAACCTCACCAACTCCGATTACGTCACCGACTTCGTCTCCACCCGCATCGACCAGTCGACCTTCCTCGAGCCGACTACGATTGCCAACGCGCGCATTTACCAGGTTGGTGTCCGTCTGATCTTCTAAGCGGATAACGAGCGCAACAGATAACCTCCGGGGGAAACCCCGGAGGTTGTTTTAATTGATGCCGTAAAAAACACACTCAACGAAAGAATAAATTTGTTGCACCCAGCCCTATTTCCCGCGTTAAAGCCACACTCAATTACTAAAGACACCTTCGATTAACCCCTCCCCAATGCCTTTGTATTGCCATCACGCCTCAACACCGGCTTAATTAAGTTTAAATCTTCTCGACTGCTTTCTCATAAATAGGCATCAGCAACAAGGCGAATATCCCATTTAAAATAAGTTGCTCTAAATGCTTGAAAATAAACCACTTTTTCACCGACAATATAATTCAAAAAATTGGATCAAATCCAAATTCCCGTATGCCGCCGCGGCCGGCCAATCTGGCGGCTGTCAACGATTTCTTGAGCACCAGCTCGCAAGTCGTGACGGACTATTCATAACGATCCCAACAATTAATAATGCATGTGCAGACTTCAGATTTTTCAGATTCTGCGCGGAAATCCGCTCACGAAATCCCGGTGACTCTCGGCACAGGATATGCATATTCGGTCTATGAGCGGATTTCTTCACTATGGTCGGCTGGCTTTGTCGACTACCTTTATGGGTGCCATACCTGTGTTTTGGAAACGGGACTTAATTTGCCAACCGCAGTATTACACCTGAATGTCAACTTTTTCTTTTAGGGGTGACGAAGAAAAAATTTTGAGGAGGTTCGAATGAGAAAATTTCTTCCTGTCTTACTCATCCTTCTGGTCGCGACGGTGGCGGCGGCGCAGAGCAACAAGGGCCGCATCGTCGGCACGATTACGACGACTGAAGGACTGGCGGTAGAGGGGGTCAAGGTGACCCTCAGTTCTGCAGCGGTCATCGGCACCACGATGACGGCCGTAACAAACAACCGCGGCATGTACCGCTTCGTGCTGCTGCCGGTCGGCACCTACGATCTCAAGTTTGAGAAAGAGGGCTACTCGACCGTCGACCAGAAGGGCATCGTGCTCGACTTCAACATCACTCTGAACGTCGACAAGGCGTTGCAGCCCTCCGAGTTCGAGCAGGTCGTAGTGATCACCGGCGAGGGCCCCGTGGTCGACAAAACCGCTTCGGGCATCGGCGACAGGCTCGACACCACCTTCCTGGAGAACATGCCCAACCAGCGCAACATCTGGAGCATGCCCAACCTGACCGCCGGCTTCACCGACAACTCCGCTCTGGGCGCGCCCTCTGAAGGCGCCAACGCCCTGACCCAGGACGGCGCGATCATCCACGACGTGGCGACCAAGACCGTCTTCGCCCGCGTCAACTTCGAGGCGGTCGAGCAGGTCGACGTGGCGATGTTCGGCTCGCCGGCCGAGTACAACAACTTCACCGGCGCCGTCATCAACGTGGTGACCAAGAGCGGCGGCAACGAGTTCCACGGCGAGGCAAACTACTTCCACCAGGAACTCGACTGGATCAGCGACAACACCGGCAAGTACCGCGAGTACGGCTTCACCGCGCCGTCGGGCGACGACATCATGGACCCGAACGTCGCTTTCGGTGGCCCGATCTTCAAGGACAAGCTCTGGTTCTTCGGCACCTACAACTACTCCAAGGAGAAACACCAGCAGGAGATCATCACCGGCGCGATCCAGGCCGACTACCTGCCGACGATCTGGAACATAAAATTCACCGGCCGCTGGGACGACCGCAACATCACCAGCTTCAACTACACCGACTACGTCCGCGACCGCCCCTACCGCGTGGCCTACGGCTCATGGCGCACCAACTATGACGGCACCCTCTACAAGCAGGTCTCCGACGGCCGCACCTGGCTGCTGCTGCACAGCTTCGTGGTCAACAGTAACATCGTGGTCGAGGCCCGCTACAGCAAGTTCAAGGGCGGTTTCAGCCTGGAAGGCCGCAACGCGAGCGGCGGCATTTACCGCGATTACAACACCGGCTACATGCTGAAGGAAACCAACGACAAGAAAGACATCTACGACCGCCCGCGCGACACGATCCTGGGCACGGTGAACTACTTCAACGACGATCTCTACGGCAGCCACTCGATGAAGATCGGCTTGGAGTACGACCGCGGCGTCAGCGGCCGCTACTACTACAACCGCAATTACTACCGGCCCAAGGGCGACACACCCTACCGCTGGTACGACTACGGCGAGTACGACAGCCGCTCGACGCTGCAGCGCTT
>Ga0307378_10000904_pt1 | contig 49682 bp, 44 predicted proteins | sample UN1MG_FD_202238 | JGI IMG/M metagenome (GOLD analysis project Ga0307378, IMG submission 202238) | Soil microbial communities from Risofladan, Vaasa, Finland - UN-1 | ecosystem: Environmental > Terrestrial > Soil > Coastal area > Acid sulfate soil | place: Finland: Risofladan, Vaasa | collected... | reverse complement strand
ATCAACCAATAGCTACACCGATAATACGGTTACCAGTGGTGTTCTCTATTATTATGTGGTAACAGCAGTGGATTTGATTGCTAACGAGAGTGGTTATTCCAACGAGGACAGCGCTACACCATTCGACACGGCTCCACTGGCACCGACCGGGCTGGTTGCTACGAAAGGCGTCGGACAGGTAAGCCTTGACTGGAATGATAACGGTGAGAGTGACCTTGACGGCTACAATGTCCACCGCAGTGAGAGTATGGGCGGCCCCTACAGCCAGATAAACGGCGCCCTGGTGGCAGCGAGCGGCTACACCGATAATACGGTTACCAATGGTGTCACCTACTATTATGTGGTAACAGCCGTGGATTGGGCAGACCCTGTTGCCTGCGAGAGCGGTTATTCTAACGAGGATAGTGCCAGACCGGTTGGTCCTCCTCAGACCTTGCTTGACGATGGCTTTGAAGGCACCCCGTGGGATGCCAACTGGGATGGCAATGGAACGACCACCTGGTTCCAGGATTCAACGGCTCCGCATATAGATTCGTACAATGCAAGAAGTGATAAGAATAATCTTGGTTTCCACACCTCTGATGATTTAGACACCTTTGCCGCGGAGAATATTACGGTAACCTTCTGGTTCAAACTAAGTGGTTTAAATCCTGGTGATATTGTTGTCGAAACCTACAACGGCAGTACCTGGACTACCTGGTATGATTTAGAGTCTTATTCCACCTACGTTGAAGATGCCTGGTGCCAGTTCAGTGAGGTGATAACTGACTCTCAATACTTCATAACTAACTTCAGGCTAAGGTTTGACACTTCACCAATAAGCGGCGGCAATGAGGCCGATATAGACGACGTGCTAATTGCCATCAATCAGTAACCTTGGCTTAATGATTAAGGAATAAGTAGCGATTGACTGAGAGGAGCGATGCGAGTCGGTAAAGTTAGTGGAAATATTGCCAGACTAGTTCTAGCAACGATAATCGGCCTGGTCCTAGCTGGCTCCCTTTCGGCTCCAGTAAAAGCTGAAGACAATCCTGTAGACCTGGTGCTGGGTGGTGAAGGAGCTACCAGCTGGAATATAGTCAACGTTGAACCTGGAGATAGCGGCATTAAGACAGTCGGGCTACACAATGCTGGAAGCAAGAACGGCTTTATCACTATCTGGGTAAGTGATATTATCAGCACTGAAGGCATGAATCCCGAATCTGAGACGGGTGATACCACACAACCCGGCGAGCTTGCTAACCACTTGCTACTTGGTATCTCCAGTAATAGAATAAGCACCAATCTAAAACTGCCAACAACCATTTACAAACTTCCCCAAAGTGTTACTTCCCCGAACTATTTGGAGATAATTCCTCTTAAATCCGGTGATACTGCTAACCTGCAGTGGAAATGGAGCCTGCCTACCCAGGCGGGTAATGATGTTCAGGGAGATGGTATATCTTTTACCATAAACTACCTACTTCGGGAATGTAGCATTACTGATGTATCTGGTGTTGTCACCGGGGAGGGTGTATTTACTGAAGAGGTTACCGCTGAATCTGAGAGTGGTGAAGCTGAACTCACCATTGAGAAAGATACCGTTGGTCAGACTGAAGAGGGACAGCCCCTCAGTGAAATATGGATAATTGAGATGGACAAAGAGCCACCAGCCCCACCGGCAGATACCACTGTTGTTAGTCTCTACGATGCTGGACCGCATGGCGCCACCTTTGACCCACCGATAACCCTTACCCTCCACTACGACCCTGACGAGATACCTGAAAGGGTAAGCGAACGAGACCTGGTCATCGCTGTGTGGGATAAGGATGCCGGTGAGTGGGTTACACTTGAGGGTTGCACCGTTGACACGGTAAACAGTACCATCTCGGCACCGGTCAGCCACTTCAGCAGATACAGTGTAATTGCCCCTATCCCCTCACCCCCACCTCCTCCACCTTCCCATCCACCTACTGGTGCTGAGGAAGGTGCTCCCGAAACCATTAGCCTCTTAGAAATAGATATGCTGGATAAAGAAGCTAGCGTAGAAATTGGAGCTGATGGTACTCTGAGTGAACCGTCAACGTTAACTGACCGCAGCGGGAATTTTATCATCTATATTGACGGTGGCACCAGAGTAACCGGTCTCGGGGGTATGGAACTGAGCCGCATAGAGTTGAGAATAACTGACGAATCAATAGTGATTCCAGATGATATAGTGGTCCTCAGCCCGATTTACAAACTCACTGGCTATACTCATAGTATGGAGGTCACTCCGATAAACTTTGACCCACCGGTTAGACTCACCATCAAATACGACCCACAGAATTTGCCAGAGAATACCTTCCTTCCCTTCATAGCAAACTACACTGATGAGCAGGGTTTGATTCGGCTGCAACCACCCCCTGATTCTACGGACGAGATTGGCAAGGCAAAAGCCCTGATTAGCCATGCATCATTATTTGTCGTAGCAGCCGAGGTGCTACCACCCCCACCACCATTACCGGCAAGGTTTGAGGCAAGTAACCTTACTATCAATCCTAAGCAAGCTCAACTAGGACAGCCAGTCACCGTTAGTGTCACCATAATTAATGAGGGTGCCACTGAAGGAAGTTTTGAACTGCACCTAATAATAGATGGCATAGTCCGGATAGTAAAAGAGGTAACTCTCGCCGGAAAGAGTAGTGAAACATTAACCTTTGAAGTATCCAACCTGGCCGTAGGCAAGCATCAGGTGAAGATAGCTGGCCTAACCGAAAATTTCAAGATAGTCAGAATAACCATACCGCCAGAGGAATCAAGAGTCAACTGGCTTCTGCTTGACATCAGTGTAGGTGCAGCTCTAGTTATAGGGGCACTCGTGCTGTACCTTACCACACGAAGGTCGCGTCAAGCACGACTCAAGTAGTGTAGCGAAAACTAGAGTATTACTATCTCAGTCCAGGTATGCCGCAAAGGCAATCTCGCCCGTTTGAGGCTCAATATAGTACGCATTATTGCCAATTATGGCTAAGTTGATAGCATGAAGGCTTTGGCTAGGCGGCAACTCATTTTTGAAAGCCGCATTATAATCACTCCTGCCGATGACCTCAAAGGACAGTATATAGCCATCCGCTAACGCCTTATGTTGCAAATCCAGAGCATAATCATCGCAATCTATTGTAGCACCGGGTAGCTGAAGATAAACTGTGGTTGTATTCGTATCCATGGCTACCAGCCATTGCTTCAATTCCTCAAGGTTATTAAAGTTACGCAGCTCTGCGGGTATCCTCTGGACTCGCTCAATGTTATTGACTACGGTTACAGGTCTGTCAACGTACTGGACTGTGTGTCTTTCAACCAGTTGACATTCAACCGTGGGTTCAATGACTGTAGTAGTTTGTGGTTCAAATGCACCTGGATTGACATAGGTACCAGCGCAGAAGGCTAAAACCAGAACTCCAACTGCAAATATAGTCTTGAAAGCCAGGGGCATCTTACCATCAACCGTCTCATTTTTGCTCTTCGTATTAGACTTCTTACACAATCTTACCGCTAATGTATAGTATCCCACCCCTCCTCACAGTGGTAAATAGCCCGTTAGTAACTATGTGCCTGGGTGATTAGTCCTATCGGTTTGATTGGGAAAGTGCTCAAAGGCATCTACCTCAGACGGAACTAGTGCTCTTCGTTTTGCGGTATCCTCACAGCAGGAAGAACCTAGTATAGCTGCAGGCATAATCTACCTTTTCAATACCAGCTTCGGAAGTCCCAAATGGAGAATTCTCATAAGCTAAAGGGGTCAGTTTAACAAGCCTAAAGGTTCATATAGGCAGAGAGTCATTCATTGAAGTGCGACGGCTACTGGTGAGGAGGGCTCCAGCCCTTCAAATCTGTAAATCTTTCTTCGTCGAGTCATCCAATAAGTATACTCTCTTATTGGCATAGCCGAGGTTGGTTACGGATGCGATGGTGTCCTCTAACATAGCCGGGTCCCCATTGAAACTGGCTATGATAACAGCGACAGGCGACTCAGCGGAGGGGGCAAAGAAGTGTGTCTTGGTTACTTTATACCCCTTGGTGGCTCTGAACACAATCGAGATATAGCCTATGCCGTAAAATAGAGCGAAAGTTTCGGCACCAAGGAGTAGAATGCCAAACAGCCGGTGTTCTACGAAATTTCAAACTGTTCCTGATTCTATCCTAAGACTTCTCTGACACCCACAGGCTACTTCCCTCCATAGGCTGTCAACTATGCCCTGTAGTGAAGCTAATACTATGCCTAGAGAGGTAATATTATTGCCAATGGTGGAGCTGGGGTATCAATAGGTAGAACTCTTGAGGCGACATTGAGTACCGTAGTCTACCCACTCCTGAGATTTCGGATAATTTCGCCGAGGTTTGGTCTTTTCCCATACATGAGTATGTAAGTCCTCAGAAGTTTAGCCGCCAGCAACAGACCCCCAACGATAGATAAGACCAACACAGCCATACTGACGGTCAGTTGCCATGCTGGGACACCTGTCATGCCGAGCCGTAACATTACTAACACAGGGGCAGAGAAGGGGAAAATACTGAAAACAACCCAAATCGGACTGTTCGGGAACGCCAAAAGTAGACTAAAGAACCAGAATGGGGCAATTGCAAAAAGGGTAAATATCGAGGCTAATCCCTGTCCTTCTCGCACAGTGGTGCTGATGGCAGCGACGCCAGCCGAAAGCACAGCGAACAGTAAGTAGCCCAAGATGAAATACGTTACACCTAGAACAAGAAAATTGGCCGGTATTTGTATCGTGCTGATAAAGCCCCCGATAGATGATGAAGCCAGATTCAACAGGAATGGAATTGAAACCACCCAGACGACTACCTGAGCCAGCCCGGCAGCACCAATTCCTAAGACCTTGCCGGTTATCAACTGCCGTGTGGAAACCGAGGATAACAATATCTCTATAAGGCGATTCTCTTTCTCCTCACCAAGGCCTTGCAGCAGATAAGTGGATGAGAAGATGATAGCGAGCGCCAGCAGAAGGCCAAAAACACCTGGAACGACAAGGTTCCCCAGTCCACCTTGCTCCGTTGCAACATTCCCGGTTGCAGTAAGCGTAGTGGTGACCAAGTTCAAGGGCGCTTCAATCCTGGCTACAGTTGTTGCGGGCACCTTCCCCGCTAATAGATTACTTGAGAGAAAATTCTTAATCGCGGTTGCGGTGGCAGAAGGGGGCGTTACCTCTTTCTGCACAGTATAACGATTAATTATCCCCGCAGAGATATAATCCGGTGGAATAACGAAATACTCGTTGATATCCTTTTTAATCAAAGACTGGGTGGCAGCTTCTGGGGTATCAAAGCGGACCAGGGTTATGTTCCCCTGGGTGGCAAACTGGTCGAAGCCGCCAGCTTCATCAACGTATCCGATTCTGGTCACTTCTGTCGGCGGCTTGGCAATTCCTGATATTAGCTGGAAGACTCCTATGGCCAGGAGAGCCAGTACCGGTAGGGCGAGGGTCAGGATAATAAATCCGGTCCTCTTTATCGTGTGCAGGAATTCATGCCTGAATATCAAAAGCGCCTTATCCATGATTCTTACCCGCCACCTCGAGGAATATTTCATTCAGTGAAGGAGTGGCTATTTCAAAGCGGTTGATTAACATACCACGGCTTACCAGGCGCTCCAGAACCTGCTGGGGAGTTGCCTCTCCATCCAGCGTCAACTCCGTGTAGCCTTTTCGAGTGCGCTTATCGGTAACTCCCGGTATTTCCCCCAGTTCCCCTTTGCAATCCAGCAAGACCGAGTTACCTCTATATCTTGCTTTGATTTCACTCAGGTCCCCGTAAAGGACAGCTTGTCCATTGTTTATCATTAAGATACGATCACAGAGTTCCTCTACCTGATTCATCTGATGTGTGCTCAGGATTACGGCTTTACCTTGATTCCTCAGGTCAGCGAACATCCCTTTCAATAACTCGGTGTTAACCGGGTCGAGGCCGGCAAATGGTTCATCCATGATAACCAGTTGCGGGTCATGGATAATAGTAACGATGAACTGGATAATCTGCCCCATGCCCTTGCTCAGTTCCTCAATCTTCTTTCTCTTGTTGGCAAGCATGCCTGTTTGACTGAGCAGCTCATTAGCTTTTTCTGTGGCCGACTTCCTGTCCATACCCTTGAGCGAGGAAAGATAGATGATAGAATCTATGACCCTCAGCTTTCTATACAGTCCTCTTTCCTCAGGCATGTAGCCAAGCTTGTTCTTGCTAGCTTCACTCAACTTCTCGCCGAGGATTGTCACTTCGCCCGAGTCTGCCTTGATGATGTCCATCATCATCCTTATAGTGGTGGTCTTGCCCGCGCCATTAGGACCAATTAGACCGAATATCTCACCCTGAGCGACAGAAAAGGATAGATCATTAACCACAGCCTTATCTGCGTAGGACTTGACTATATGATTAACTTCAACTGCAGGCATAGTAAAGGCAACCTTCTCCAATACTTATGTATGCATAATAGCACGTCAGTAATAGTGTTGTTAATTATGATAAATCGTCATTTAGTGTAATTTACGCTTTTGAACAAACCATGGAAAGGTTAGTGAGAAGACTTTGGCTGGTGGAAGTTGATTCTGTAGGAGATGACGAGTTCTCGGTATCGTCCCCCTAAGTGGAGATGGGGTGACAATAGGCAGAACTTTTAAACTTGTTTTCAGCCTCACAATTTAATCCCGATAGCCTCCACCGAGAAATATTTTAGCAATTCGTAGCTTTTTATGCAATGAGTAAAGGGGTACATTGGCCAGTCCCACCAACTGGGATTCGTGGTAAAACTAAGGAACTCGTACTAAAGTCGATGGCGATTATTTTGGCATGTATCGGATAGTAAGGAACCTTTTGTGTCACTTAAATAACAAAACAAGCTAATATCTTGGCTACGAGAGAATTTATTTGGCAATACGTTCAGTAGAAATGGCTCCCTTCTCACCGTCTCCCAAAGTCTCTCGGGATCGTCTAGGATTTACTTATACAGGGCTTTATTACCGATAATCTCTTGTTTTGTATACCAGCTTTGTACAATTTCAACTATCTCATCAGGGTGGTCACAAACTCGCAGCAGATTGAAGTCTTCCTCCGAAATGAACTTTCTGGCCAAGACGGAATTTCTTAGCCAATCTAGAAACCCTTTCCAGTATTCACTATCGAACAATATTACCGGGAATGGCTTTATCTTGTTAGTTTGAATCAAGGTCAACACCTCGGTTAATTCATCAAGTGTTCCTAGTCCGCCCGGTATTATGACAAAAGCAGTAGCATACTTCACCAGCATGACTTTACGAACAAAAAAGTGATGAAACGTTACTGACTTTGTCGTGTAGCTATTGCAGACCTGTTCCTCAGGCAGTTCAATGTTGAGCCCGACCGATTTGACGCCGGCTTTGAGTGCACCTTTGTTGGCTGCCTCCATTACGCCAGGTCCCCCACCAGTTATTATCGAGAAACCTATAGTTCCAAGGCGATGAGCTATTTCTTCAGTCTTGGCGTATAGTTCATCATCTGCGGCTAGTCGAGCCGAACCATAAATGGTTATTGCCGGCTCGATACCAGACAGCGTGTCAAAGCCTTCCACCAATTCGCCTATTATCTGGAACATGCGCCAAGATTCTTCCTTAGCCAGGTCATTTATTTCATATCCATATGGCATACTATCCTCCCTTTAGGCCAATTCGGGAAACGGTTTTCCCTAGCTATTCCAGAAATGTCTCCGTTTCATACTCCGGTGTCGATATTTCCCACCCAGTTTTTTCTCTCAGGAACTGGCCAAACTGCTTTATTGTCCGTGGTTCCCCATGGACAACGAATACTCGCCTGGGGGCACTACTGAGGCCGGAAATCCACTGGAAAAGCTCATTTCTATCAGCGTGGGCTGAAAAACCATGTATCTGGGCTATTCTTGCTCGCACCGGGTAATGCTGTCCCAGTATCCTTACCTGTTTAACTCCATCCAGAATCTGTCTGCCGAGTGTACCGATTGCCTGATACCCCACGAAGAGTATTGTACTCTCCGGTCGAGTAATATTGGTTATCAGGTGATGCTTCACCCTACCCCCGGTACACATTCCGGAGCCAGCTATTATCATGATAGTTCCTGATATGTGATTAAGCGCCTTTGACTCATCAGCCGTCTGGACTATTTTAAGGCCGGGAAAGTCAAAGGGGGACTTATTCTGACGTATCCGCCGCGACATCTCCTTATCGAACAATTCACTGTGATGCTTAAATACCTCAGTGATACTTATCGCCATCGGGCTATCGAGAAAGACCATTATGTGTGGTATATGGTTTTCCATTAGTAATTCGTTCATATGGTATAGAATCTCCTGACTCCGTTGCAGGGCGAAGCTGGGTACAATGATATTACCACCGGCTCTAAAGGTTGAGTTTATAATTTCGGCCAGGCTTTCACCGACATCCGGCGGTTCTTGGTGTATTCTATCCCCGTATGTAGATTCAACCATAACGTAATCTATCTCACTGAATATACTTGGATCTCGCAATATTGGCCTGTCCCACCTGCCCACATCACCTGAGAAGAGGATTGTCCTGGATTCTCCTTGTTGACTCACCGTAATTTTTATCATGGATGAGCCGAGAACATGACCGGCATCATGGAAAGTAGCTTTGATCCCCTCACCCAGCGGAACAATTTCTTCGTAGCTAACAGGTGTAAATAAGGAGAATGAAGCCTTAGCATCATCGGTGGTGTAAAGTGGAATCTCGGGGAAAGGACCTTTTCTTTTCTCTCGTTCGTGCCTTCTTCTCTTAAACTCTGTATCTTCTTCCTGAAGGTGTGCCGAATCTAGCAGTATTATTTGGGCAATCTCGGAGGTAGCAGTAGTGCAATAAATTCTACCCCGGAAGCCCTCGCGAACCAGTTTGGGCAGAAGGCCGCAGTGATCAATATGAGCATGGGTCAGGAGAACAGCATCCAGAGAAGAGGGTGGAATGGTAAAAGGTTCCCAGTTCCTGTATTTGAGTTTTCTTTCCTGGTATAGTCCACAGTCTACCAAAAGCCTGATATTGTTGGCTTCCAGAAGATATCGGGAACCGGTAACATTATAAGCTCCACCGAAAAAACCTAACTTAATCTGCAATATCGTGCCTCTAATCTAATTCACTTCTTAATAATACCATATGATACCATCGAATCATGTGAACTACTACTGCGGGTAAATTCTTTAACTAAAAATGATATAGTCTAGAGCACAATTGAATGGACAAGTGGATGGTTTAGAGGAGTATATGGTTTGACTGGCAATAGGTAATAAAGGAACCATAATCAAAAAACTGAAATGAGCAACTTCCTTACAACTTTTGAACACTTTTGTGGAGCTGGGGGGATTCGAACCCTCTACCTTTTGACTGCCAGTCAAACGTTCTCCCGATTGAACTACAGCCCCATAAGTGCTACTTACATAAATTTAGCAGAAAATAACAGGGAAGGCAAGCCTGGAGCACTGTGGCGGTTCATCAAGCACCAACTTGGAGAAGGCTAATCTGCGGCTAGATAGGCACGCCCAGCGTTCTGAGTAGACTACCCAGCCCCCAGTAGCCAGCGGCGGCAACGCTTATTCCCTTAATCGTCTTACCCCCCCAGCAAATAAGAAAATACCTCCATATGCCGAAGCGGAGGGCTCCAGCAGCCAAAGCCGCTGGATAAAAGAAGGGGTTGAGTACTGCTGAGAGAATAAATAAAGTTAACGAGCCCTTCCGCTCCATCAAGCTCATTAGCCGCAAATAGTTTGTCTGAATTTTACTGTACCTGCTTCTATGGAGGGCTATCCCGCCACCATAACCGGTCATATAGATAGTCAAACCACCTAAAGTTTCACCCAAACCGGCAGCGGCACCAACAAACACCGGAGCCAGGTATGGAGCAAACGATGGTCTTAGCACCGTACCTAGAGCAAATACCACTGGTGTCATTGGCACTGGAGCCAGAATAGTAGCCCCACCAAAAACACTGATAATAAAGGCTCCCAAATAGCCATACCCCTCAAGCCGTCGGACATCCTCCCAGAAGTAAATCAGAGCCACCCCAACCAGTATAGTCAAGATGACACCTATGATACCAAAGATATAGGCTCTCTTTGCCGAGCCCTTTTTTACCTTATGCTCCAAAGAATCAACCTCCCAAAAATATAAAACTGCCTCTGAGGTAAAGATTCAATCTAACGGCAATTGAATAGTAAAGGACTTTACCGCTCACCTGGCTGATTCTACAGCAGCCCTTACTGTGAAGGTTAAACCATCATCACCCAGGTCACCTATAATCGTATCACCCGGGCTATATTCCCCACGTAATAGCTTGGTTGACAGCGGATTTTCCACATATCGCTCAATGGCCCGCCTCAGCGGTCGTGCCCCATACTGGGGGTCATAGCCAACCTTAGCCAGCCATGATTTAGCTCTCTCAGTTAGTTCCACCACCAATTTACGGTCAGCCAGACGCCCCTGCAAATCCTTTATTAGTAAATCAACAATATTCCTGAGCTGGTCCTCGGTCAGCTCATGAAAAACTATAATCTCATCTATCCGATTGAGAAATTCTGGGCGGAAGGTCTTCTTCATCTCGCCCAGCACCTTCTCTTTCATACTATCATATCTCTGCTTACGGGTTCTAGCTTCGTCTCTCTGGGCAGCAAAACCAATAGTCATATCACGCCTAATGAGTTCAACGCCAACATTGCTGGTCATAATGATTACCGAGTTCTTAAAATCTACCGTCCGGCCGTGACCATCGGTTAGCCGCCCATCATCCAGGATTTGGAGCAGGATATTAAACACATCAGGGTGCGCCTTTTCAATCTCATCCAGCAGGATGACCCGATAGGGGCGTCGCCTTACCGCCTCGGTAAGCTGTCCCCCCTCATCATAGCCAACATAGCCCGGTGGAGCACCAATAAGGCGTGATACCGTGTGCTTCTCCATATACTCCGACATATCAAGACGCACCATAGCATTCTCATCACCAAACAAAAACTGCGCCAGAGTGCGAGCCAGCTCGGTCTTGCCGACGCCAGTGGGACCTAAGAAGATAAAGCTGCCAATGGGGCGCCTCAGGTCCTTGAGCCCAGTTCTACCCCTCCTGATAGCTTCAGAAACGGCAACAACCGCCTCATCCTGATTTACCAGCCGGTCGTGAATCCGCTGCTCCATATGAAGCAGTTTCTCAGCTTCACCCTCAAGCATCTGGGACACAGGAATCCCCGTCCACTTAGAGATTAGCTGGGCAATATCCTCCTCGTCCACCACCCCGTCAATCTTCTCCTGCTGAAGCCAACTGCTCTTAGCCTGGTTATACTCACCCTCCAGGCGCAATCTCTCCACCTTAAGCTGAGTGGCCTGTTCATAATCCTGCCGCTGCGAGGCAGCCTCCTCCTCATTAATTAACTGCTTGAGGCGCTGCTCCAGGGCTTTAACCTCGGGGGGTGCGCTCTCAGTATCAATGCGCAGCTTACTGGCTGCCTCATCAATGAGGTCAATAGCCTTATCTGGCAAATACCTGTCCGAGATGTAGCGCTGACTCAACCGAGCTGCTGCCACCAGAGCTTGGTCACTAATTTTAATCTTATGGTGTGCCTCATACCTAGGGCGAAGCCCACGAAGCATCTCAACCGTAGCCTCAACGCTAGGCTCACTGATGAACACCGGTTGGAACCGCCGCTCCAGAGCCCTGTCCTTTTCAATAAATTTACGGTATTCATCAAGAGTGGTGGCACCGACACACTGCAATTCACCATGAGCTAGGGCTGGCTTGAGCATATTACTGGCATCAATAGCCCCCTCAGCCGCTCCTGCCCCAACCACGGTATGAATCTCATCAATGAATAATATTATCTCTCCCTGTGCCTGACGAATCTCGTCCATCACTGCCTTGAGCCGCTCCTCAAACTCGCCGCGGAACTTGCTGCCAGCCACCAGCGCTCCCATATCCAGAGCCATTACTCTGCGCCCCTTAAGGGAATCGGGGACATCATCAGCTACAATCTTCTGGGCTAATCCCTCAGCAATGGCGGTCTTGCCCACTCCAGCGTCACCAACAATTACCGGGTTGTTCTTGGTGCGCCGGGTAAGTATTTGCATCACGCGCTTAATCTCCTCCTCCCGGCCGATAACCGTGTCGAGCTTGTCCTGGCGGGCTAACTCAGTCAGGTCACGGCTATACTTCTCCAGGGAGCGATATTTACTCTCTGCCCTGGCATCAGTAACCCGGTGCCCACCCCGAATGCTTTGAAGGGCACGATACACCTTCTCCTGGTCAATACCAAAGTGATGAAGAATAGCCGCCACCTCCCCATTCTCCTCCCCAGCCATAGCAATCAGCAGGTGCTCAGTGCCGATAAACTCATCTTTAAGTCTGTTAGCCTCAGCCGCTGCCGTCTCCAGAAGTTGAGCAATGCGTGGGGTAACATAAATTTGCCCCGTTTCATAAGTAACCTTTGGAGTCTTGTCTAAGTGCGCCTCAACCTCCTGTCTCACTGCCTCAACATCAACGCCAAGCTCCCTCAAGATGTCACCGACTAATCCCGCCTGCTGCTGGAGCAGTGCTAGCAGGATATGCTCCACATCCCACTGGCTGTGGCGATACTGACGAACCAGCTCCTGAGATGAAGCCAACGCCTCCTGCGCCCGCTCAGTAAATCTCTCCTGCCTCATAAATCATTCACCCCTCATTCTCTCCAGCTCTGATTCCAGTTCCTCCATATGGCGCTGCACCTCGGTCATACGCTGAGCCAAACGCAGAACAACTTCTACCCCAGCCAGGTTAACCCCCAGGTCACCCATCAACGTCTTCACCTGCCTTAGACGGGCTATATCCCTCTCTGAATAGAGACGAATATTACCTGGTGACCGAGATGGCTCTATTATGCCCACTTTTTCATAATAGCGCAAGGTATAAGTTTGGACACCAACCATCTTAGCCGCTACACTTATTACATAACAGGGTTCAGTGCTATCTAGATTCATAATAACCTCATATCCTATTAGCCAGGACGAAGCTGGCTAAGCTGCTTAAATAGCTCCTTCTCCTGTGGCGACAGGTTGGTTGGCAATACCACATTCACCTTAGCCAACAGGTCACCACGGGAAGAGTTGCCTAAATGAGGCATACCCTGCCCGGCCAGACGAAAGGCACGCCCATTCTGAGTTTCAGGCAGAATCTTTAGCGCTAGCTTGCCCTTAAGGGTAGGCACCTGAACCTCACCACCCAGCACCGCCACCGTTAACGGAACTGATACCTCCACATATAAATTATCGCCTCTACGCTCAAATAAATGGTGTGGCTTAACCGAAATCACCAGGTAAAGGTCACCCCTAGTCCCGCCATAGCCTTGCTTCCCCTTACCGGCGATGCGAACCCGAGACCCGTTCCTGACCCCGGGTGGAATCTTAACCTCAAGGCGCTTACCAGCCCCGAGACTAATAAGGCGACTAGTCCCCAGAAAGGCTTCCTCCAGGGTTACCTCAACCGAAAAATCTACATCAAGTGCCTTATCCTCAGCCCAGACGTCTTCAGCATAACGCCGCTTAGCCCGAGGGTTGGTAGCCCCGGCACCAAAACCCCGGAGCAGGTCACCAAACAGGCTATCCAAGTCACCCTCACCAAAATGGGATTTGGTGCCACCGCCTTTGCTGAAGTTCCATAACGGTGTCTGCTGTCCACCTGCCCTGGCAAACTGGTCAGCATACTGCCATTGGTCACCAAACTGGTCATACTTGCGCCGCTTCCCTTTGTCGGACAGAACCTCGTAAGCCTCGTTTATTTGCTTAAACCTCGCCTCAGCCGACTTATCGCCAGGATTAACATCAGGGTGATGCTTTCGGGCTAGCCTACGGTAAGCCTGCTTTATCTCCTGCTCACTGGCACCCCGACTGACACCCAATATGCTATAGTAGTCCTTACCTGCCATCTTTCCCCTCACTCAATATATAGATTATTATACATCATTTAACAGGGCATTGTCAATAATTATCCAACAATTCTAATAAATTATTATAAGAATACTTAACAAATATTTATTAAGAAGGTATACTATTAACTGGCTGGTATTCACTCCCCCACCCTGCCCCCCATAACCCGGGTGAAAATATCCAGAAACTGGTTTAGTATCCTAGCAGTGGCTCCCCAGATTACTCTCCCCTGATAATAGTAACAATATGAGGTAACTGTTTCACCGTCTATAATCTCGGTATCCTGGCGTATACAGCCTTTGCCCAGAAGCGCCGGGATAGGGACTTCAATTATCTCCTCAATCTCCCACCGGTTTACTTTAAGTGAGTAGGGGCATGGGATAAGGGCAACAAAGGGGGAGATAACATAGCTTGAAGTTAATGTGGCTACATCATCCAGCTCGCCCAATACCTCAACATTAGGGGCTAAGCCTACCTCCTCAGCACACTCTCTCAAGGCGGCATTCATCAGAGTCCCATCCCCCTCCTGGTAAGCTCCACCAGGAAAGGATATCTGACCCTTATGCTCCTTCACCTTCTCCGTCCGTTTGGTAAGCAGGATGTAATACTGCCCCTGTTTATAATAGATAGGCAGTAGAACTGCTGCTGATATTCGGCTAGCATCAACAATACGCCGCTTCTGTCTCAAGGAAAGGAATTGTTTCAGCCTTTGTTTCATAGCTGTGATAATAACACCACCCCCCAGCCAATACAAACTGCCCATCAGAGGGGAATCAACTACCAAAACTTGACAAACACACTTTGTCTGATTATAATGAATGAAAACCTTTCTCCCCGTCCCCTCTAAATAAATCTACGCTAAGTTGTTTTTAGAGCAAATCCTAGCCGGTTCTTTTGTAAGTCATCTCAGGAGATTCAGGCAAAATTGAGGATTTTCTGAGTGCTTTAGAGTTTGGTTCTCCCATATGTCAAAGTATATCTTTGTTACCGGTGGTGTTGTTAGTTCAGTAGGCAAGGGTATCACTGTCGCCTCAATTGCCACTATCCTGAAAAGTCGCCAAATCAGCGTATCGGTGCAGAAGCTAGACCCCTATCTCAATGTTGACCCGGGAACAATGTCGCCGGCTCAGCATGGTGAGGTGTTTGTCACCCAAGATGGGGCTGAGACTGACCTTGATTTAGGCAACTACGAGCGCTTCATTGATATTAACCTTACTGCCGAGTCTAATGTTACCTCGGGTCAAATCTATAGCACAGTTATCGCCAAAGAGAGGCGGGGTGATTTCCTGGGCGGCACCATCCAGGTAGTGCCCCATGTTACCACCGAGATAAAGGAGCGGTTTAAACAGTTAGCCCAGAAATCCCAGGCTGAGGTGATTATTATAGAGATAGGTGGCACAGTAGGCGATATTGAGGGACAGCCCTTCCTTGAAGCCATCAGGCAGATGAGAAACGATGTTGGGCGGGACAATGTGCTTTATATCCATGTTACCCTTCTTCCCTACCTTACCTCCACCCAGGAGTTGAAGACCAAGCCCACCCAGCACAGCGTTAATGAACTCAGGCGCATTGGTATCCAGCCCGATATTATCATATGCCGTAGCGATTACCCCATCTCAGAAGGGATAAGGGATAAAATATCACTTTTCTGTGATGTTGACCGAAAGGCGGTTATTCCCCTGCCCACAGTAGATACTATCTATGAGGTGCCACTAATCCTGGAGAATGAAGGCCTGGGGCAACTAGCTGTGGACAAGCTTAGCCTTAAGGCACACCAGACAGATCTGAGCCGGTGGCAGGAGCTGGTCAGATGCCTCAACACTCCCCATGAGCCAGTTAATATCGCTCTGGTAGGTAAATATGTAGAATTAAAGGATGCCTACTTCTCAGTCCGTGAAGCACTGCGCCATGCTGCCCTGTATCACGATAGAGATGTCAATCTACTCTGGGTCTCCTCTGAAGCCCTGGAAGGGGATGACAGTAATGCTTTATTGCGCTCAGTCCAGGGAATCGTAGTCCCTGGCGGCTTTGGTGATAGGGGGATAGAAGGCATGCTCAAGGCAGCCAGCTATGCCCGAAACAATGAAATCCCCTACCTAGGGCTGTGCCTGGGGATGCATGTTATGGTAATTGAGTTTGCTCGTCATGCTTTGGGCTTGGCTGGGGCAAACTCCACTGAATTTGATGCCTCCACCCCCTACCCGGTTATTGACCTCCTCCCCGAACAGAAGGAGATAGAAAGTAAAGGGGGCACTATGCGCCGGGGCAACTACCCGTGTAAACTGGTTGATGGCAGTCATGCCGCCAGTGCCTATGGTCAGGAACTAGTAAACGAGCGCCACCGACACCGCTACGAATTCAATAACCAGTTTCGTGCCCAACTACAGGAGGCAGGAATGGTTTACAGCGGACTCTCCCCTGATGGCAGATTGGTAGAACTCTGTGAGCTAGCCAACCATCCATGGATGGTGAGTTGCCAGTTCCATCCTGAATTTACCTCCCGCCCTGACCGTCCCCATCCCCTGTTCCGCGATTTTATCGGTGTAGCCAAGAAAATACTACGTGAAGGGGCTCAGCCTTCCCTTCCCCTTTCGTCCTAGCTTATGATAAAATACCGTCCATAAATGAGGTAAAAAATGCGCATCTTCCTTGACACTGCCAATATTGACCAAATCAGGCAAGCCGCCAAGCTGGGAATTATTAGCGGCGTAACCACCAACCCCAGTCTGGTGTCCAAGGAAGGTTTGTCTGACTATAAAGCAGTGGTTAAGGAAATTTGCTCCATCATCCCCGGACCTATTTCGGCTGAGGTGCTGGTGGAGGGGATTGAGCCAATGATTGAGCAGGCACGGCAAATCTCCACCTGGGCAGCCAATATCGTGATTAAAATCCCGGCGACTACTGATGGTCTGCAGGTAACCTCAAGCCTTGCCAAAGAAGGTATCAAGGTGAACTTCACCCTGTGCTTCTCACTAAATCAAGCCCTGCTGGGAGCACTGGCTGGGGCTACCTATGTCAGTCCCTTTGTCGGTAGGCTGGATGATGCCGGCCACGACGGTATGGAAGTGGTCAAGGATATTGTTGATGTATTTAAATCCTATGAGCTACCTACCCAGGTGATTGCTGCCAGTATTCGCCACCCTCAGCACTGCGTGGCTGCCGCCAAGGCAGGGGCTCATATTGCCACCATTCCCTATAATGTATTGATGCAGATGATACACCACCCGCTTACTGATATCGGCGTCGCCCGCTTCCTTAGTGACTGGCAACGCGTCTCACAAAGCTAAAAACAAATAAGCTATTAAAAAAATAGGGAAACAATTCGTATCTAGTTAGCTTTGAATTGTTTTTCGAGTTATGTTAAGTCTTTACCAAAAAGGGAGAACCAGGGGATGAGGTTACATTATGAATATTAGTCAATTAGCAAATAAGAGCCGGACTGAGCTGATTGAGCTGGTCAAGGAGATGGGTATCTCCAACTACACCAACCTCAAGAAGCAGGACATCATCATGCGTTTGCTCCAGGCACATACCGAGCAGCAGGGTAACATCTTCTCCAGCGGTATCCTTGAGATTATGAGTGATGGCTATGGCTTCCTCAGACAAAGTACCTTCCTACCCAGTTCAAGCGATATCTATGTCTCCCAATCCCAAATCCGCCGCTTTGGTCTGCGCACCGGTGATATGGTCATCGGTCAGGGGCGACCAGCCAAGAGCGGCGAAAAATACTACAGCCTGCTCCGGATAGAGGCAATTAACGACATCAACCCTGAGCTGGCTAAAGACCGCTCCCCCTTCGGCTCCCTCACCCCCACCTTCCCCGATAAGCTAATTAACCTAGAGACCTCGCCGACTAACCTATCTACCCGCCTGTTAAACCTCGTTGCCCCTATCGGTCGAGGACAACGGGGGTTAATCGTGTCGCCACCCAAAGCCGGTAAGACCATACTGCTCAAATCCATAGCTAATTCGGTTACCACTAACTATAATGATATTCACGTGATGGTGTGCCTTATCGGCGAGCGACCGGAGGAGGTTACTGATATGAAGCGCTCGGTCAAGGGTGATGTGATAAGCGCCACCTTTGATGAGCCGGTAGAGAATCACACCCGCGTCGCCGAGCTGGCGCTGGAGAGAGCCAAGCGAATAGTAGAAAGCGGCAAGGATGTGTTCATCCTCCTTGATGGCATTACCCGCCTCACCCGGTCATACAACCTGGCTATGCCCTCCAGTGGTCGCACCCTATCCGGTGGCATTGACCCGGCTGCCCTTTATCCCGCCAAGCACTTTTTCGGTGCCGCCCGCAACACGGCTGAAGGCGGTAGCCTGACCATTATTGCCACCTGCATCATTGATACCGGCAGCCGCATGGACGACCTCATCTATGAGGAGTTCAAGGGAACCGGCAATATGGAACTCCACCTTGACCGCCGATTAGCTGAGCGCCGAATCTTCCCGGCTATGGATATTCAGCGCAGTGGCACCAGGCGAGAGGAGCTGCTGCTGGACGAAAATACGATAAAGCAGGTATGGCTGCTGCGGCGCATGGTGACTATGATTTCCTCTGACTCAGCCAACTTCACTGAGACCACAGAGCGAGTCCTGGAACGGCTGAGCAAGACAAAATCCAATGCCGAGTTCCTGGCTACCCTGACCAGGGAGGTATAGTAGCCTTTTCGTCATGGCGAGGGGCATTAGCCCCAAGCAATCCCATCTTAGAGATTGCTTCGTCGCTACGCTCCTCGCAATGACAGGGAAAGGGGATAATGACTACCTTCCGTCATTGCGAGCAAAGCGAAGCAATCCCATCTTAGAGATTGCTTCGTCGCTACGCTCCTCGCAATGACAGGGGAAGGGGGCAATGACTACCTTCCGTCATACCTTCCGTCATTGCGAGCAAAGCGAAGCAATCCCATCTTAGAGATTGCTTCGTCGCTACGCTCCTCGCAATGACAGGGAAAGGAAGGCTCGCAATGACAGGGGAAGGGGGCTTGACAAGTAAGGGGACTTGACAAATAAATATTTTATGTTATAGTAAATAGCAACGTAGCTTAATAGTAAAAGGGTTGACAAATAAATATTTTGTGTTATAGTATTTGCGTACCTACTGAGAGGTAGGTATAATACTAATGAAAAGGGGGTGATGCGATGGTAACAGCCCGAAAGGGGAGAGAGTCATTAGGCTCAACAACAGCTTGCAAAGTAACCTTATCTCCATATTAGGGAGGAAATATGGTTTTATTCTTTTGTTTATGGAGATAAAGGATAATTAAATTAAGGAGGAAAACTTGAAAAGGAAAATACACAAAATTTTGGGTGTAACCTTAACTCTGGTTATGGTTCTCACCCTAGCGGTTGCCTTCTCGCCTATCCCGGCACTGGCTAACCCGGATGAAGAGGCGTGGGAGATATTTGACATACCGGTTGTCGGCCTTGCCGGCGACTACTTTATGGACAACACCATAATCGGTATGGGACCCTTCGCCAAGGCTATTGATGGCACGCTATACCTCTATGTAGCCGGTGGTGCTCCCCTTGGTGACCTGTACAAATCCGAAGATGATGGTCGCACCTGGGAGGTTACCGACTATGTTGCTGACGGCTGTGCCGTGCCCATTGTGGACATAGCCTGCTCCAGCATTGACGCCGACATCCTGTATGTGGCTTCTCCCACCAATGTGTGGAAGTCCGATGATGCCGGTGCTGCTGACAGCTGGGTTGAAGTAGGCGAAGCTTCATTAGCTAACCAGATAGCAGGAGTCACATTGCCGGCAGACGCATGGGCCGGTACTGAGCTTATCACCTCTGTTGATGTCGGCTACATTGATGAAAAGCCTTATGTCTACATCGGCTCAGCTGACCCCGGTGCCTATAATGGTGATGTCTACTACATAGGCGATTACGCTTTTGGCGGGGACTGGGTTCGCCTGCAGGTAGACGATGGTGCTGTTAACAATACCTTAGATGTCTACTCGGTAAATGTTTCACCCTTCTTTGAGGATGATACCGAGGTAGATGCCCTGGTCACTGACGCCACTCCTTACACTGCGGCGGTGAGGAACACCACCAGTATACCCGGTGAGTGGTCAGAGCAGGCTGAACTGCAGCTTACTGGTGTTACTGCTTTTGAGGCTGGCTGGTCCACTGACATCCACTATGTGGCTGACTTTGACGAGGAAGACGAGATGTTTGTCGGTGTAGTTAATGCTGCTGCTCTTCCGGCAGTAGGCGATGTTTTCCGCATCTGCGGTGAGGGCTGCTGCCTTGACCTGGGCATTGACGACGATATTATCGGCCTGGATGTGGTTGGCAGCTTTGGCTCTACCTCTCTGGTAGCCGGCACATTTGGTACTCCAGCCAGTATCTGGTACTCGACTAACGATGGCGACGACTGGGATGAGGCTGACAAGGTTCCAACTGGCACCGGTGCTACCTCTAACCAGGTGATACTGGACGATGACTTCGCTGACAGTGGAATATCCTGGTGTGCATCTGACGCTGTTACCGAAGGCGCAGTATCACTGACCACCGATTTCGGGGCCACCTGGAACGGCATTTCCATGATTGATACCGACATGGCTGGAGCCGTATATGATGTCGCCTTCTCACCCGACTACGGCTCGGGCGACGCTCCCATGTTCATGGTTACCGAGTCTTCCGTGGCTGTCGACGACAGTGTGTGGAAGTATGACAGCACCAACTGGGAGAGAGTCTGGTATGATGCCGCTAACGCTCTAGACCTGGTTGAGGTATCGCCTGGTTATGCTGACGATACCGCCGTGTTTATTGCCGATAGTGGTGTTCCGGTGATACTCTACTCGCATGATGGTGGGGCTGAATTTACCGAGATGACAGAACAACCAATTCAACCCATCGCGTCATGGGTGGTAATAGACGACGAAACTATTATCACCGGGTCTGATGGTACCGCCGGTACTGCCGGGGAAGTCTACAAGACAACCAGGTATGGCCGAAGGTGCTTTGATGAATATGATACCGGTGGTGGCCTTGTTGTCACCGATTTGGCGGTAAACGGCGATACAGTTCTAGCTGGTGATGCTGGCTCCCTGGTCCATATCTCCACTGACTTAGGTGAAGAGTGGGACGAGCTAAGCGATTCAGACTTAACGGCTCTGGTTGGTGTTCTTGGCGCTACCTATGTCGCCTTTGACATTGACTACGCCACCAACGACACTATCTATGCTGCCAGTGACGACATCATAGCCCGCTGCGAGATTGACCCCGATGAGGACATGGCAGACCAGGAATTTGACGACATGGGTGCCCTTGATGGCTTTGCTGCTGCCAGCGGACTGGTTGTTTCTGAGGATGGCACGCTGTATGCGGCTGACGCTACTGCGGTGGCTTTAGCTGCGGCTGCGGCTGTGGCTGGTGTGCCTGCTGTGCCTGCTGTAGTTGCTGACTCATTTGTCATGAATTTGGGCGCTACTGCTGTTCTTGGCAATACCGTCACCATTAGCATGACCAGCGGTGCCATTTCTCTGTCGGCCTTGGGCAATTTCACTGCTGCCTACAATCCGGGAACTGGCATCTATCTCCTAACCGTTGTTGCTAATGGTGCTGCGACCGCTACAATTACCACTATTGCTGGACCGGCGGTAGGCATTATCACCAATGTCTCGGGTGTCGCTGGAATAATCAACGTGCTCACTGATGCTGATGTTCTTGACGATTCAGCAGTTCAAACTCCCATTCCTGCGGCTGCAGGTGCACAAGGTACTTTCTCCCTGATTGACGCTGCGGTTAGTGGCGTTCCCGCCGTTCCTGGCGTTCTTGGCGCCGTGGTTACTGGTGGTGTCAACCGCTGTCTCAACCCAACCGATGATACGGCTGATATTGTGTGGGAACTGCCACTTGATGGCTTTGGTGTCGGTGGTCAGACTCTTGCCGGTATTGGTGTGAATGGGACTGTCAGCAACCTTAGCCTAACCGCAGGCAGTAACATCCTGTGGGCTATTGACACCACTACTGCCCTTGACATCTGGACCTACGAGGATACCCTGGCGGCACCGGTCGTCCTGACCTCACCGGGCAATAAGTCCAGTGTGGACTCGGAAGATGAGGTCGCCTTTACCTGGGAAGACCTCAACGTTGATACCGTTGAATTCTATACCCTAGAATTGAACGAGTATGATGACTTCTCGGGCCCTGACCTGGGTGCTACCCTTATTGACGACAACGATTGGAGCACTGGAGCCGATGCTTTGGATTCGGGCACGACCTACTACTGGAGAGTAACGGTAACTGACCCGGTGTCAAGCCGAACCTCTGCCGAGTGGTCGTTCATCACCAAGGTGGCACAGGTAACTGCCCCAGTTGAGGTCAGACCATTGCCGGGTGCTCAGGATGTCATCCTCTTGCCAACATTTGCCTGGAGACCGGTTACCGGAGCTGCCACCTATGAAATCTTGGTAGCTACTGATGCTGGCTTCACCAGCGTGGTCACCTCCGCAAGCACTCTTATTAACGCCTGGGAGATTGACGTTGAGCTTGACTACTCCACCGTCTACTACTGGAGAGTACGCGGAATCTCAGCCAGTGGTGCTCCGGCTGGTGACTGGGTAATATCAGTCTTCACCACTATGGCGAAGCCTACAGTAACACCACCGGTGGAAATCACTCAGATAACACAACCAGCGCCAATAGTGGAAATAACCAAGACCGAGATAACCCCGGCTTGGATATGGGCAATAATCGCCATTGGTGCTGTGCTGTGCGTGGCGGTGGTTATCCTGATAGTTAGAACCAGACGAGCAGTCTAGTTCCAGCTTGACAGGTAATCCGGATACTCCGAGAGCCCCCGAAATTCGGGGGCTCTCTTCTTTTTATTCTCAGCCACCCCACCACCGAGATTGCCACGCTGGCTCCTCGCTCCGCTCGGAGTTTCAGCTCACCGCAATGACATCTCCTTTTTGTCATTGGCGAGGGGCAGAGCCCCGAAGCAACCTCTAAGATGGAATCGCTACACCCTATTGACTTTGCCCCATAGCCAAGCTAAAATTCGCCAAGTGGCAAACATAAAATTTGTGGTAGGACTGATTCTGCTGCTGAGCCTGCTGGGCGTAATTACCCCCACCAGCCCAGCCGTTGCCAGCCCGGATGAGGTAAAGTGGTCCAGGGCTAATATCCCCACCGAGGGCAAGCTGGGCGACTGGGTGCTGGCTTCAGGCTCAGATATCCAACACCTGACTATGGCTATTGATGGCAGCCTCTACTGCTATGCCAGGGTCGGCGGTGATAATGTGCTGTTCAAGTCCAGCGATGACGGGCACAGCTGGGTAAAAACTGACTACGATGGCGGAGCCATAGCCGATATAGTCGGCTCCAGCATTGATGCCGACATTATCTATGTAACCGATGGCAACCATGTTTATCAGTCTGATGACGCCGGTGACAGTTTTGATACAGTAGCCGATACCACTCTGCCCCCCCCTTGATACCAATGAATCAATAACCTGCCTTAATGCTGGCTATATGGATGACGACCTCTATCTATTCATAGGCACTGCTGACGCCGATGACAGCGACTTTGGTGGTGTTTATTATATAGCTGAAGCAGATTTCGGGGTTAAGTGGGCTGACTTAGAGGTGGGTAACTACGATGTTTACTCCATAGCCGGCTTGCCTGAGTTCGCCAGCGATTTCCAGATAATAGCTGTGGTTACTGATGAAGCTCATACCCGGGTGGTCAACAACTATGGCACTGTTGGTGACTGGCCTGAGGTTGCTGAGCTAGCTGACTTAAATGGTAACAGCTTTGACATTGTTGCTGCCACTAGCATCTGCTTCCCATCCGATGATGATGACGAGTTCTTTGTCGGCGTTAGCGGTGATGCTGTCAATGGTGGTGTCTATCGGGTGAACCCAAACGCTGCCTACCGCCTTGACGATGTTAACGCTGATATAACCAGCCTTGACCTGACGGGTAAGACCGGTAACACCCGGTTAATGGCTGGTGCCCAGGATAGCAATGAGGTCTACTACAGCACCGACGACGGCAACAGCTGGGATATATCTGACAAACCTCCATCCGGTGATGGTCCAACCTATGTAGTAATGGCTGATGACTTTGCCGAAAGTGGCAGAGCCTACGCCGCCACCAGCGGCACCGACAGCGCTTTCTCTTTCACTGCGGATAGCGGTGTTACCTGGAATCAGGTGAGCTTAATTGATACCAACCTTAACAGCATTGTTGACCTGGCACTATCCCCTAACTATAGTCAGGATGACACCCTGTTTATGCTCACCTGGGGTGCAGAGTATAGCCTGTGGCGGAGTCTGAGCGGCGGCACAGGGTGGGAAAGGGTGTTTACCAGCAGCCTGCCTGATATAGATAGGCTCAATCTGGTTAAGCTCTCTCCCCAATATGGCAACAGAGATGAGGTAGTGTTCTTAGCCGGGGTTAGTAATGGCAACCCGGCAATATGGGAATCAACCGATAACGGTCAAAGCTTCAAACGCCGAAGTGCCCCCTCCGCTATTGACACATGGGCAGTGGTTAACGATACCACGCTATTTATCAGTAGCTATGATAGTGCTAATAACCTCGGTCTCATCTACGGCACTACCAACAGCGGTTTAAGCTATTCCACCCCAACAGTGGTTGGTAGCCAAATATTAAGCTCCATCGCCCTGTCACCTGACTATGATGAAGATGAGACGATGGTGGTAGGTAATAAAGACGGCTGGGTCTATTGGTCTGAGGATAATGGCGACTCATTTGAGCCACTGCCAGTGGATGCCACCCTACCACCCCTCAACGGCGCCATAACCGTTGCCTTCGACCCCAAATTAAGCAGCAATAGCACCATCTATGCCGCCAGCGACACCGCAGATACGGGTATCTACCGTTTCATTATCGGCGCCAGCACTGATTGGGAGGGCATAGATAGCCCGGCTGGAGGTATGCTCAAGCAACTGGTAGTATCGGCTGATGGCACACTATATGCCACCAACTTCAAGGCTGATGGTGGTATTGAGCGCTGTCTCTCTCCAACATATTCATTGGGGCCGACATTTGAGACAGTTACCCGCGGGCTTGATGATAGTGCTACCCTAACTAAGCTATGGCAATATGGCAATCAACTATGGTCAATTGATACCACTAATAATAGGCTGATGACCCTTACCGATAGCCTAACCCAGCCGCCTACCCTGACTTCACCACTCAACCAAGCATCAGGTATAGGCGTTATTACTAGTGACACCATCAAGGATATTAGACTTGACTGGAAGGCGTTGAGCGGTGCCACTAGCTATGAGTGGCAGCTTGATTATGATACTGACTTCTCCAATGTTTCCTTTGAGGATGATGCTGAAGCAAGCTCAGCCCGGCTGCCAGCACTTGAGCCAGCGACCACATACTACTGGCAGGTAAGAGCCACCGAGCCAGTGCTTAGCCCGTGGTCAGCCAAGTGGTCGTTCACCACCACTCTGGGCGCTGAGGCTATTGTTCCCAAACTTACAAGCCCTGAAGCTGGTGTCACCGGGATGCCGCTAAAGCCCATATTTCAGTGGAGCCCTATAGCCGGGGCACACTGCTACGAGCTACTGGTATGCACCGATATTTCTTTTGCCAACCCCGTAATCATAAAGATTGGTGACTATGCCCTACCCAGTACTGCCTGGCAGTGCGATATAAGTCTGGATTATGATACCACCTACTACTGGAAGGTCAGGGCTACCAGCTCCGATACCTACAGTGACTGGAGCGCGGCTAGCGCCTTCACTACTGAGTCACAGCCAGACCCAGACCCAGAGCCACCATCACCACTATCTTCGTCACCATCATCTCCGCCACCAACCCAGCAGACTATCCCCGAAGCCCACCAGACTACCCCCGACTGGATAATATACCTGATGGGATTCATGGGCTTCACGGTAACAGTGCTATTGGTTATTATATTGGTGCTGGTGATGAGAATAAGACAGCCCTAGCTCCTGAGAAAGCTGACAATATAAGCGCCACTTCCCCCTTGCAGAAAGAGCTAGGGCGAGTAAGACCGGTCATCTAGCTATAGTTCAACAGCACCCTTCTCAAGCAGGATTTCCATTATCCAGCGCGCCGCCTTGCCAACAACATCCTGGCACTTCTTACTGTTTCCTGCCTTGCCAAATTTCTCCATGTCCTCTGGGTCAGTAAAACAATAAATACGCCCGAAAAACTGCCGCTGCATATGGGTACAAACAAAAGTCCCATACTCCTTGACAAACCTGTCAGCGAGTAACATGGCTACCCCATTAGCCGAGCTCAATATATCTTTATTAGCCTGGATAATCTCCTTGTCCGAAAGGTTTTCCACCGGGCGACCAAAGAAATAATCAAGAACCATCGTCCCACCTACCAGTACCCCACATGTTCCCAAGCTCTGTAAAGCCTGTCCCCCGGTTGGCGAAGTGGCTAATTTAACTACCAAATCTTCAAAATCGAGAATGGCGTGAACTCCAGCTACTACACACTGAGAGCAACTGCCTGAATTTTCCAGATAGCTCACACCCAGCTCATACGCCTTATCCAGCAACTCCTGCCGAGACAAACCTTGATACTCTTCCCTTACCTTCGCTTTAACCATTTAAAACTCCCCTTTCCAACTATGCATTTATTAGGTACGAAAGAGTTTAGAAAGACGAGAGGGGTAAAAAATAACTTCAATAGTCAAGCAAAAAGACTTGGGTGCTGGCAGGCAGGCTGGTTCTGGTAAAGGATAGCTTGGGGCTAGAGTTGACCTCCTTTACCCCTATCTCCTTGAGGAACCTTCCCACTGGCTCTAACTCCCAGCTCAGCGCCTCGGTTTTATAGTGCATAGGAATCACCACCGTGGGTTCAAGCCGACGTACTACCTCAGCCGCCGCCGGGGCATTAATAGTGGACACCCCACCCACCGGGAGCAGCAGTATATCCACATTACCCAGCTCCTCTGCCTGCTCAGCAGTGAGCACATGTCCCAGGTCGCCCAGGTGACATACCGAGACCTCATCTACCTCCATAAGGTAGACGGTGTTTTTACCCCGCTTCCCACCCCCCTCAGCATCATGGAAGGTAGCTATCCCTATAATCAGGATACCGCTAATTTCATACTCACCGGGTCCGGTAATCACCCTCGGTTCACCACCAACGCCCTGAACATAGGAATGACCCGGGTGCTGATGACTTACCGTTACAATACGGGCGGTAGGCTTGCCCAATGAGTAGCCCAAGCTCGGTGAATAGGGGTCGGTAATAACTGTGGCGTGGCTACCCTTAATCCTAAAACAGGAGTGACCTAGCCAGCTAATATCCATTTAATAAACACCTTTACCTAGCTAAATATAGCAGAGACAGGTTTGCCAGTCAACAATGAGATTATGAAAGATTGTTTATTGACCTCACCCCCTTTATCCCCCTCTCCTTAAAAGGAGAGGGGGAAGAGATTTTAGAGAGGGGCTTAGCCCCTCTCTTACCTACACTCCCCCTTCCCTTAATAAGCGAAGGGGGACAGGCTACTAAAAAAATCCCCTATTTTACCTTGACAAGCAGTGGCTGGAGGTGGTAAGTTAAAATAGTGATTAGCAGTCTGAGGCTTAGACTGCTAATGGGAGGTAGATATGTTATCTCCGAGAACAGAGACGATACTCAAGTCTATAGTGGGACAATACATCGCCAAGGCGATGCCAGTACCGTCACAGGGTATCAGCAATAGCTATGGGCTGGGGGTAAGCTCGGCTACCATTCGCAATGAGATGACACACCTGGAGCAGGCGGGTTATATTACCCGTTCCCACCCTTCAGCTGGAAGTATACCCTCGGACAAAGGCTACCGCTACTATGTGGAGAGTCTAAGGGAGTTTAAGCTCCCTCTAGCTGAGCAGCATTTGATAAGCCACCTCTTCCATCAAGTGGAGAAGGACCTAGAAGAATGGCTAAACCTAGCAGCAACACTTATAGCTCAGTTGGTGCAAAATATGGCTGTGGTTACTAAGCCCAAGCCAGCAGCCTGCCAATTCAAGCATCTGGAGCTGCTTCCCCTGCAAGACTCGCTGGCGCTGGTTGTCCTTATCCTTGGTGGAGCCAGGGTAAAACAACAGCTAATAACCTTTGACCAGGCTATATCTCAACCGGAGCTAACAGCTATTGCCAACAAACTAGATGCTGCTTATTCCGGTCTGACCAGGGCACAGATTCTAGCTAAGACCATGGAACTCTCCCCTACCGAACAGCAGATAAACGATTGCCTGCTAAAGATAATGGCGGCTGAAGATGAGCAGGAATATGAAAAACCCTATCTTGATGGCTTGCACTTTATACTTAACCAGCCAGAGTTTGCCCATAGCCGCCGGATGCTAACCTTAATGGAATTAGTTGACCATAGAAACCTGCTGGGGATTATTATCCCTCCGGGGTTACCCAGCCATGGGGTGAAGGTAGTTATAGGTAAGGAGAATAGGGCAGAGGTTATCCACGATTACAGCGTGGTCATCAGCCGATATGGTCTGCACCAAGAAGCTGTTGGTACTATAGGCGTAGTCGGACCTACCCGAATGCCCTATGCCCGTGCCATCTCCACTATAGACTATCTAGCCTCAGTGCTGAGTGGGCTAGTGGCTGAGTTATATGGAAAGGAAACGCCCCTCGGGTCAAGCCCGGATAATACCAATTAATACGGTATGATAAAGGGGAATTAAAGAGAGGCTTCACTTATCTCAATACTACTAAATAAAAACTAAAAGGAGTAAGGTGGATAATAATGACCAGAGAAAAGCCAAAAAGGGGTCAAGCCAAGGAAATAGCAGCAAAGGTTACCGAGGAGGATATAGAGGCATTAAAACAGGCCCTGGCTGAGGAAAAGGCAAAGTCAGAAAGCCATCTGGCTAACTGGCAAAGAACCCAGGCAGACTTCATTAATTACAAGCGGCGCAATAACCAGGAAAAGGAGGAGATTGGTAAGTTCGCCAACGCTATGCTTATGCTCAGCCTCTTACCCATTCTTGATGATTTGGAACGAGCCTTCACCTCTATCCCACATCACCTGGCCAAACTTAGCTGGGTAGATGGTATCAGGCTTATTGAGCGCAAGCTGTGGGCGAGCCTGGAGGCACAGGGGCTATCCCAGATTAAGGCACTGAGTGAGCCGTTTGACCCCCAGCTCCATGAAGCGGTGATGCACGGTAAGGGTAAAGAGGGAATAGTAGTTGAGGAATTGCAAAAGGGCTACAAGTTACATGATAGGGTTCTTCGCCCAACTATGGTAGTAGTGGGCAATGGAGAAGAGGAAGAGAAGGAGGAATAAATTATGGCAAAGGTCATAGGTATTGATTTAGGCACAACTTTTTCCGCAGCGGCGGTGATGGAGGCGGGAGAACCAGTAATCATCCCCAATGCCGAGGGTGGTCGCATTACCCCATCAGTAGTAGCAGTGAGTAAGAGCGGTGAGCGCTTGGCCGGGCAGGTAGCCAAACGCCAGGCTACCACCAATTCCGAGAATACCATCTTCAGCATCAAGCGTCTGATAGGGCGTAAGTTTGATGAACCTACAGTGGAATATGATAGGAAACTGCTGCCGTTTAAGATAACCAAGGCAGCCAACGGTGATGCCAAGGTAGTGATGGGCAATAAAGAGTATAGCCCAGCTGAAATCTCGGCTATGATTCTACAAAAACTTAAAGTGGATGCCGAGGCTTATCTGGGTGACAAGATTACTGAAGCCGTAATCACCGTGCCTGCCTATTTTAACGATTCTCAGCGGCAGGCAACCAAGGATGCGGGCAAAATAGCCGGGCTGGAGGTATTGCGCATAATTAATGAGCCAACTGCCGCCTCTCTAGCCTATGGTCTGGACAAGAAGAAGGATGAGACTATTGCTGTCTATGACCTCGGTGGTGGCACCTTTGATATATCCATCCTAGAATTGGGTGAAGGCACCTTCCAGGTCAAGTCAACTAATGGCGATACCCACCTCGGCGGCGATGATTTCGACCAGAGGGTTATGGACTGGCTATGTAATGAGTTTAAGCGAGACCAGGGAATAGACCTGAGACAGGATAAGATGGCACTACAGCGGCTGAAGGAAGCGGCTGAAAAAGCCAAATGCGAGCTGTCCACCGTCCAACAGACCGAGGTAAACCTTCCCTTTATCACTGCTGACGCCAGCGGACCCAAGCACCTTAATATAACCCTTACCCGAGCTAAACTGGAGCAGCTAGTAATGGACTTGGTGGAGAAAAGTCTGGGCCCCTGCCACCAGGCATTGGCTGACGCCGGAAAGACCCCAAGCCAGATTGATGAGGTCGTTTTGGTTGGTGGACAAACCAGAATGCCACTCGTCCACGAGAAGGTAAAGCAATTTTTCGGTAGAGAGCCCCATAAGGGGGTCAACCCTGATGAGGTAGTAGCTATCGGTGCTGCTATTCAGGCAGGTGTGCTCAAGGGAGAGGTCAAGGATGTGCTTCTACTTGATGTTACTCCCCTCACCCTGGGTATTGAGACCCTGGGTGGAGTGGCTACTCCCCTCATCCCCCGCAATACCACCATCCCTACTGCCAAGAGCCAGATTTTCAGCACTGCCGCTGATAACCAGCCCAGTGTTGAGATTCACGTCCTCCAGGGGGAGAGACCCATGGCTAACGACAACAGAACACTAGGCCGGTTTATGCTTGATGGCGTACTGCCAGCACCGCGAGGCATGCCCCAAATTGAGGTCACCTTTGATATTGATGCCAATGGTATCATCAATGTCAAGGCTCACGATAAGGGCACGGGCAAGGAGCAAAAAATAACCATTACCGCTTCCAGTGGGCTGTCCAAGGAAGAGGTAGAGCGGATGCAGCGGGAGGCAGAGGCACACGCTGCCGAGGATGCCAAGCACAAAGAGGAAGTGGAAACCCGCAACGCAGCTGATACCCTGGCTTATACCGCCGAAAAAACCCTGCGAGAGCAAAAGGACAAGATATCCTCAGACCTGAATCAAGAGGTAGAAAGCAAAGTGGCTGCGGTACGCTCAGCATTACAGGGAACAGACATTGAGGCTGTCCGTCGAGCAACACAGGAATTAAATGAGTCCCTGCAAAAAGTAGGGGCGGCTATCTACCAGCAGCAGCAACCACCACCCCCACCCGGCGGTGAGCCACCCGGGGGCAAAGAAGAAGGAGAAGGCACCGTAGAAGGCGAGTTCCACGAGGTTTAGATTTAAATAAGGAGTCATAGAGGGGCGAAGCCCCTCTAACCCACCCTCCCCCTCTCCTTCAAAGGAGAGGGGGATTAAGGGGGTGAGGGAGAAAAGATATGCCAATCTACGAGGAAAGGCTAAATGTAAACTACCCTTTTGTGGGAGGTATTTTGTTATTTGCATTAGCCGTCGGTCTTGTCCCGGGCATCATCCTTGGAAGGCTATGGTGGCTAACCGCACTCTACACTGCATTAACCATTGGCATCATAGTAAGCTTCTTTCAGATGAAGGTAGAGTTATTTGAGGAGAAGCTAGTAATAAAATTAGGGCTTTTTTACCGTAAGGTTATTGAGGTGGAGAAGATACAAAATTGCTCTCCCTACAAAATGCTTCATCCTATGAGGACATATGGAGGCTGGGGAATAAGAAAAGGGAGAGACAGAACCTTTGCCTTAACTCAGGCTTTTGTAAATGACTGTATAAAATTGGAAACTCCTGAGAAGACCTTTGTCATCTCATCCCGAAGGCCGGAAAGATTTTGCGACGCTATCAAATCAGTTAAGAGTTAAAGAGGGGCTTTGCCCCTCTCACATAAACTAAGGGGATTGGGTTACAGCATGCCAACAAAACGGGATTATTATGAAGTCCTCGGTATAGCTAGAAACGCTACCGATGAGGGAATAAAGAGGGCTTTCCGCAAGCTAGCCTTTAAGTATCACCCCGACCATAACCATGATGATGAGGCTACGGAGAGGTTCAAGGAGATAAACGAAGCTTACGAAGTGCTGTCTGACCCTGATAAGCGGGCTGCCTACGACCGCTTTGGGCATGGGGGGGCTGAGGGATTCTTTGGGCGAGGCTTTGAGGGCTTTAATTTTGGCGGCTTTGGTGATATCTTTGATGCCTTCTTCGGCGGGGCAACCACTGCCACTCGCCAGGCACCACAACGCGGCGCTGACCTGCATTATGGGGTTACTATCACCCTTGAGGAGGCAGCCTTTGGTGGCGAAAAGGAGTTAAATATATCGCGCACCGAGAACTGCTCCCTGTGCCAGGGCACTGGCTGCAAGCCAGGCAGCCAACCCAGCCGATGCCCCAACTGTAATGGCACGGGACAGGTGCGACGAGTCCAGCAGAATATCTTTGGTCGCTTCACTAATACTACCACCTGTAGCCAGTGCCACGGCCAAGGTAGGATTATCACCGAGCCCTGCCCCCAGTGCCGGGGCACCGGTAAGGAGAAGCGCCAGCGCAGTATTTTAATCAAAATCCCGCCCGGAGTTGATAATGACACCCAGATACGCCTCAGCGGTGAGGGTGAAGCCGGAACCAGGGGCGGCTCTCCGGGTAATCTCTACACCACCCTCTCAGTAAAACCACACCAACTTTTCACCCGTGATGGCGATGACATCCTTTATGAACTGCCAATCAACTTCGCTCAAGCTGCCCTCGGCGCCGAGTTAGTCATACCTACCCTCTACGGTGAAGTCAAGCTTGACATTCCGGCTGGCTGCCAATCAGGCAGAATCTTTCGGCTTAAAAATAAGGGCATCCCCCATCTCTATAGAAGTGAGCGCGGCGACCAGATAGTCAGGCTATTTATAGTTACCCCTGATAAGCTGACTGAAAGGCAGCGCCAGTTATTCCAAGAGCTGGCTAACAGCCTGGGGCTAGCTAAACGGGTTAAAAAAGAATCCTGATTTTGGGGGTAAATTACGCAGGCTCATGAATGCCTCTGGTGCCTAAATAGGGAGAAGAGCTTCCACTTCCGACCGACTAATTCATGCCTAGCCTCAGCCGACATCAACTCAACCGCTGCCTGGCGGGGGTCAACGCCCTCAAACAATACCTGATAAATCTTCTCGGTAATAGGCATCTCTATCCCGAGCTCCCGGGTTAAATTCCAGGCAGCAACAGTAGTGCTTACCCCCTCAGCCATACCAGTCATTGAATCTGTTATCTCCTTTAGCGAGCGCCCCTTGGTTAACTCTACCCCTACATAGTGGTTGCGACTCAGTGGGCTGGCACAGGTAGCTATTAAATCACCCAGACCAGCCAACCCGGAAAAGGTGAGGGGGTTAGCTCCCAGGGCAGCTCCCAGAGCAGTTATCTCAGTCAGACCTCGGGTCATAAAGGCTGCCTTGGCATTATCACCATAGCTTAGCCCATCAGCCATACCAGCACCCAGAGCGATGATATTTTTTAATGCCCCCCCAAGCTCTACACCTATGACATCGGTATTAATATATACACAAAGGTTGGGAGTGGAGAATAACTTCTGGGCTACTCTGGCTATAGCCTCATTCTCGGCAGCCACCACCGTAGCTGCCGGCAAATCACTAAGAATCTCCCGGGAGAGGTTAGGCCCGGAAAGCACACAAATATTAGGCCAAAAACGAGGGGCTATCTCCTCAGCAATTACCTGCGACATACGCTTACTGCTGCCAACCTCCAGACCCTTAGCTGCACTCACCACCAGGGTTGACTCATTAAGGTAATCAGCCACCAGCCTTATATTCCGTCGCATCGTCTGTGAAGGCACAGCCAGGATTACTGCCTTTACATCAGCTAATGCCTCACCTAATGAGCTGGTAATAGATAGCTGAGTAGGAAAGGTGATAGTCGACAGGGCTGGATTAAGTCCGGCATTTTTCAGCTTAGCCGCTTCCGGCTCTGTCCTAGCCCACAGCCTGACCTGTAGTCCCTTATTTACTAACACCACCCCCAGAGTTATCCCCCAAGAAGTGGTGCCGATGATGGCAATCTTAGGCATGCTTTATCCCATGCTCTCTCAAAACGGGGGTGAGCTTACTTTCTCTGTCCTATCACTAGCTTACGCTCTTTACCCGATATTAACCTCTTAACATTATCCCGATGCATAGCAACGATTACTATAGTGCCTATCAAAGCGTAAGCCAGATACTCTATGGGGAAGCCATTCATAATGGTAAGGGGTACTAATATAGTGTAGGCGCCTACCACCCCAGCTATAGAGCCTAGTGATACAAACCTACTTAAGCCAGCCCCGATAATTAAAATCTCACCGCCAAATAGGGCTGCTGGTGGGCATAGAGCTATCAAGCCACCGAAGAAGGTAGCAACGCCCCTCCCCCCACGGAATTTGAGAAATACCGACCAATTATGTCCAGCCATAGCCGCTAGAGCCGCCAGAACCTGAGCCACCAGTGCCCCCAAGGCAAAGTCACCCACCACCAGGTAGCCTCTACCAACTATCAATCCGGCAAATACTACCGCCAGCGCTCCCTTGGATAAATCTAAGATGGCTACTATAGCCGCCGCTTTACCACCAATAGTTCGTAGTACATTAGTCGCCCCTGTCTTGCCACTACCATACTGCCTGACATCTATCCTGGCATTTCGCCGGCTTATCAAGGTACCAAAGGGAATAGAACCCAAGAGGTAACCTGCTATTACTACAATAACAAACTGAGCGATTATCATGGCTTACCTCTCGCTTTAAAGGCTAGACGAAGCGGGGTGCCAACAAAGTTGAACGACTGGCGCAGCTTGTTCTCCAGGTAGCGCTGATAGGAAAAATGTATTAGTTTGGGGTCATTAACAAAAAAGACAAAGGTTGGCGGGTTTACTTCAGCCTGGGTAGCATATAGGATTTTTAGCTGTTTTTTGCCGACTCGGGGCAGATTATGAGTTGCTACTGCCTGCTGAACCACACTATTAACTACGGCAGTAGGTATCCGCTTTAGCCGCTCCTCATACACCTGACACACTTGGGGCAAAACCTTGTCCACCCCCTGACCAAATTTGGCTGAAATATACAGCACGGGCGCATAGGGCATAAACTTGAGTTGACCCTTGATGAACCTATTATACTCAGTTATGTTCCCATTCTCAACCAGGTCCCACTTATTAACTATCAACACAATTCCCTTCACCATTTGGCGAATATAACCAGCAATATGCATGTCCTGAGCTGTTACCACCTCCAGAGCGTCAACAACAAGCAAGGCTATATCAGCCCGGTCAATAGCTCGCAGGGCACGGAGTACACTATACCACTCCACCCCTACTCCCAACCGCCCCCGCCGCCTGATACCAGCAGTATCAATAAGTAACACACTTTGCCCACCAAAGTCAAGTAATGTATCTATAGCATCACGGGTAGTCCCTGGAGCCTCGTCAACAATAGCCCGCTCCTCACCAAGGAGAGTGTTTAACAGCATTGACTTACCTACATTAGGTCTACCGACAATAGCCACCTTCATAACCTCTGGCTTAGCCTCAACTGGCAATGGAGCCGGTAACAGAGAGATAACTCTATCCAGTAGCTCAACCACCCCCCGCCCATGATAAGCACTGATAGCCAATGGCTCCCCCAGCCCTAGCTCATAAAATTCTACTGCCTCGGTCTCAAGCCTATCGTTATCTGCCTTATTAGCCGCTAATACTATAGGTTTGCTCACTTGATGAAGCATATCAGCAATTTCTGAGTCAGCGGGCACCGCCCCATCCCTGACATCCACCAGAAAAATAATAACATCAGCCTCAGTAATAGCCTCCTCTACCTGCTCCTTAACCCATTGGGCAATAGTCGTCTGAGGCTTTGGTTCCAGACCGCCGGTATCAACTAAGGTAAACTCAACCCCCTGCCACGAAACACCGACAAATATACGGTCGCGAGTTGTCCCTGGCAAATCCGCTACAATAGCTATCAGCTTGCCTGCCACCCTGTTTAGCAGGGTAGATTTACCCACATTCTGTCTACCTATAATGGCCACAATCGGCTTGCTCACCGCCACCTCTCACTCTTTATTTTTTAGTAACCCTATCCCCTTTATCCCCTTCCCCTTGTTAAGGGGAAGGGGAAGTAGTTATATAAGAGAGGCTTCGCCTCTCTTTGACTCTCCTTAAGACCCCCTTGATAAGGGGAGAGGGAAGAGAATTATGATATGAACATCTTCCTATCATGGCTTCGCCCCTTTTAATCCCTTTACTAAACAACCTCAATATAAATCGTGTCTAAGAGGGGCGAAGCACAACACTCACTATGCCTTAAACTCCACTTCAAATTCGCCTAGCCAATCCCACCACTTGAACGGAGACCCGCTCTTAATCCTTTCTCGTACTTCTTTACGGGGAATTATGCAAAACCTTTCAATATGTAAGTTACCGTCAAGCTTGATAGCAACTAGATAATCCCAAAACTTTTCATCAATACCCTTCATGGGTCCGCCCTGTCCACTTTTATTCCATTCGGACATGGTCTTTACTGAAAGACGCATACCATCGTCTAATTCAATATCGTAGTGAGAGGTTCGTTTTGGGGCAAGCTTAGGCCCTTTATTCAAGAACAAGAAATAGCGCATAGCCCAATACTCACCAATGTCACCCGGATGATTATCATTACCGCTAAACCACTTCCCTTTATACTTAGCGAAGACCTTACGTGCTTCCACAAAGTACTTGAAACCCTTAAGGATTTCCTCATGTTCAGACATAATTCTCTACCTCCCTTTTTTCACCTCACCTTGGTAAGGTATATTTCAAGATCGGGCACTTAAGAGGGGCGAAGCCCCTCTTTTCTTTACCTCCCCCTCTCCTTTGAAGGAGAGGGGGATTAAGGGGGTGAGGTAGATAAATAATAAGGTAATTATCCCTTAGCGCAAGTAACTGAAGCACGATAATTACAACGCCGTAGAAAGCTGCAATTCCAATCCATACCCATATGTATTCTCATTTTATGTTTTGACTTTTGGGCTAGATTGCCTTTATTTTTTTCCTTTGCTTAAATATCAGCCAATACCAGAGATTAATCACTATTGGTATTATTGTTATAACAATCACTGAAATAATAAATCCCAATGTTGGATTAGAAAATCCATGAACATAGAATATAATTAGGTCAGTAGCAGACACAACAATAGTAACTATAATAACAAATCTTATAAAGAGACTTCGCATAATTTTTCTTTCACCTCTTTCTTAAGGTTTAGAATATCCCGGAGAATACCAAGCCACAATGAATACTATACCAAATCCCCATAGAGTTATAGGAATTATCCATAGCCACCACAGGGGATTATGTTCAATTAAAGCTAGATGCAGCCTAAAACTAAAAGTCCAGACAAGACAATCGATACGCCTACTGCAATAAGCCCCTGTGTCATCTGTGTCATTTCTTCCCTCCTCTACTTGCTTTCAGGGTATACTTACCAATAATAATTACTTCGCCACCGATAACTCTTTGGCAAACTTCACGCTGGGGGGCTCAATCTCAGTTTTGGCAACCTTTGTCAGCTCACTGATGTTATCCCTGAAATCCTGAGCAAAGGCATTATATTCTATTACGAACCGGTTATACTGGTCTATAGCTTCCGGGGGAACTTCAACCTTTTCTGCTATCTCATAAAACTGCTCGACAAATTCATAGTAATGGCTGTTTATCAACCACAGCTCATTCAAATAGGTGCGCAGGTAAACATCAAACCTCCCGGCTCTAATGTCGCTCTCCACCCTGCCGATAAAGCAATCACACCAGGTATTAAAAATCCGCTGCGAGATATCACAGGCTCGTGCCCAATCCCACAACTTAGGGTTATCAATGTTGAACAGGCTATCTATGATAGCAAAGATAGATAGAGAGGAATTACCGGTAAATCGGCGATTAAAATATCCAGCCAGCTGCCTGAGCCTTAGTAATGAAAGCTCCAATTCCTTCCTCTTGGCTCCAGCTACCGCCACCACCAGGCCGATAACCAGGATAACAATCAGAACCGGGGTTACCGTCCAAATTGACCACTGGTATATATAACCGAGTACCGCCAGTGCCGTTATTAAAATGGGACACCAACCCCAATTTAACATGGTTCTTAATATATACATATCATTCCCCCTATCTGTAGCCAGTCAATGGTATCTCCAGACCACCCAGCATCTGCCCCAGCAGTGCCTTCTGCAGGTGCATTCTGTTTTCAGCCTGGTCAAAGACCACCGATTGCAGACTATCTAAAATGCCGTCAGCCACTTCCTCACCATAATGAGCTGGTAAGGGGTGCATCAATATGGCATCCTCCTTAGCCAGAGACAGGAGCTCACTATTCACCTGGTAGCCAGCAAAAACCTGGCGTCGCTCCTCAGCTTCAGCCTCCTGTCCCATACTCGTCCACACATCAGTATAAACAACATCAGCCCGGCTAACCGCTAGGTGCGGCGCCTCAGTGCAAAATATCTCGGCACCACTACCAGTGGCATAGCCTTGAGCCAGAGCCAATATTCCCTGCTGAACCCTGTAGCCAGCCGGGGAAGCAATCCTGAAATTCATTCCCATAAGCGAAGCGGCTAACAGAAGACTGTGAGCCACATTGTTACCATCGCCAATAAAGGCTAAGGTTAAGCCATCTAGCTCCCCCTTCTTCTCATAAATGGTAAGCAGGTCAGCCAGCGCCTGGCAGGGGTGCTCCAAATCGGACAGGGCGTTTATCACCGGCACGCTGGAATAGCTAGCCAAAATCTCCAGAGTTTGGTGAGAAAAGGTGCGGGCAACAATAGCATCTACATAGCGACTAAGCACCCGGGCTACATCTGAAACTGACTCACGCCTTCCCAGACCGACCTCAGCCGGAGATAGATAAATAGTGTGCCCCCCTAGCTGCCGCATAGCTACCTCAAAGCTGACCCGGGTCCGTAACGAGGGCTTCTCAAATATAAGGGCTAACACCTTCTCGCTAAGCGAAGAAAGCCAGCCCCGGGCTTTCATATCCACCGCATCTGATATAAGTAAGTGAATATCCTCACTGCTCAGGTCAGATACTGAAAGTAAGTCCTTCCCCTTCAAATCAACCTCCTGGGGGTATAAACAATCACCGCTTATGCCCTACAGTATATCACGAAAAAGTAACAATTCAATAGCGGGTAAGCCCAAAGGGTAAGGTAGAAACGGTAATCAATCCTTCCCCGAACGGTTGACACCACAGAGGCAATCTAGCTAATATGGGCAAAGGTCAGCCGGGGAGAAATTATGATAAAGCTGGCAGAACAACTGGAGCTATGTGATGAGTGCGGGATTTGCTTGGATACCTGCCCCACCTATAAAGTAACCCGAAACGGAGAATTCTCACCTATAGGCAGGATTAAAGCAGCCAGAAAGATATTTCAGGGCGCAGAGGTTACCCCCCAGATGATAGAAAGTATCTACAACTGCCCTGAGTGCCACCTCTGCACCACCATCTGTCCCTACCAGATAGCCGTCCCCGAAGTTGTTGCCCAGTGCCGAATAGAACTGGTAAACAAAGGCTTAGCTCCTCTGGAAAGGCAAAAGACAATTATAGAAGGAATCCAGAGGCTGGGTAATTCGGTTAATGGAGACCCGTCCCGGAGGCTTGATTGGCTACCCGAGGAATTCCCCGGCAAAGAGTCAAGCACCCTGTTCTACGCTGGTTGCCTAGCCTCTTATCTGGTCAAAGACGCCGCCACTTCAGCCTATCTCCTGTTAAAGAAGCTGGAAGTTGACTTTATGATTTTAGCCGATGAGGGGTGCTGCGGGATTTATTATCACGAAGTAGGAAAAATTGACCTGGCTAGAGAAAAATTTGAGGAAAATGTAGCTAGATTTAAGAAGTTAGGGGTAAAAAGGGTCATTCTCATCTGTGCTGGCTGTTATCACTGCTTTAAGCGGCTCTATCCTCAAGTCCTGGGGAGTATAGATTTTGAAGTAACCCATATTATCCAGTTATTGCCCTCCCTGTTGAAGGAAAGGGGGATAAAACTGGAAGAGAAGGGAATGGAGGTAACCTACCACGACCCGTGCCGACTGGGAAGGGTTGAGGGGTTCTATGACCAGCCCAGGGAGGCTCTGAGGCTGTGCGGGGTAAAAGTAAATGAGATAGCCGAAAATAGACAGAACGCCCTGTGCTGTGGGGCGGGGGCAGCAGTGAGGTCTGTTTACCGCGACCTGTCCCTAAAGCTAGCCAGCCAAATATTAGATGGTGCCCCGGTAAGCCCAATAGTAACCCCCTGCCCCTTCTGTCAATTCAACTTCAGTTACGCCGCTCACAAGATAGGCAGTGATAAAAAAATAGCCTATATTACCGAAACCATCCTCAAGGCTCTGCCCCCCGACTTGTAACCCTCACTCCAAATTAGAATAGAAGAAGGAGGTTGCCAATGCCCACTAATGAAAAGTTTACCGTATCGGGAAGCCAGTTGGTTGATAAAGTCAAGCAACTCATCCACGAAGGTAACATCAGGAAGGTTCGTGTGCTCCATGAAGGAAAAACCGTATTTGAGATTCCACTGTCAATAGGTGCGCCAGCAGCGGCAATAGGAATTATGGCAGCTCCGGTTCTGGCTGCCTTGGGCGCTTTTGCTGCCCTGGTAACCGAATGCACTATTGAGGTCGAGAAGGTAGAAAAACCATAGCGGAAGGTGTTGAGAGGGGAGGGGCAACCTAAGGTAAAAATGAGCCTCAAGAATTTACTGATTTTGGTGCTCTCGGTATTACTGGTTATCGGGGTTGTGGTAACGGGTGGATGTGTCAGTAGTGGGATCGAGGCTCCATCTCAGCCAAAACCAACCCAGATTATTGAAAATATCACCGCCCAAGAGGCGTTTACCTTAATACAAAATAACCAAGATAATCCAGATTTTGTAATTATTGATGTGCGAACCCCGGGAGAATTTGCCGAAGGGCATATAGAAAATGCTAGCAACCTAGATTTCTATTCTGAAACTTTCCGGGATGAGCTTAACAATCTGGACAAGAACAAACCTTATCTTATTTATTGCCGAAGTGGACGTCGCAGCGGAAACGCTTTAAACATAATGGAGGAGTTCAATTTCAGGGAGGTCTACAATATTTCGGGCGGAATTATTGAATGGAAGGCAAAAGGATTCCCGACTACATAATGATACCCCTTTTTTGAAACCTATCCAGAAAGCTCCGTTCAGTGACTTCTGAACACTGCCATAATGGCAAAACAAGGGAAGGACTCCATAATGACAATACTCAACTCGCCGGCTGAGGGCAAACCGTGGTTTTCTAAACCTATGGCATTGTTCTGGCTGCAGCGATTGCCGATGTAAAAGTCACCTCTTTTATGCCAGCAGGAAGATGGAATCAATTATATTGGCAACACTCAACTCACTGGGTATGGAGCCAAGGTTGGCATACCGCTTAGGGTAGGGGTTAGTAAAATGATAGAAATTATTGTGGCAAGACACGGAGAAACTGAATGGAACGTGGCTGAGGTATTCAGGGGTAAAATTGATGTTGAGCTTAATGAAACCGGACTAAAACAGGCAGAATTGCTGGCTGAATACTTAAGCGATGTAAAGATAAATGCCATTTACTCCAGCCCATTAAAGCGAGCCTTAAAGACAGCCGAAATGATTGCCAGTTATCATAAACTTGATGTGGAAATTGCGCCTGGTCTTATAGATTTTGATTATGGAAAATGGCAGGGCTTACCCCATCAAGAGGTAATAATTAAATATAAAGAGCTTTATGCGGAATGGATTAATAGCCCCGACAAGGTAAAAATACCGGCTGGTGAAAGCCTAGATGACATCAGAAAAAGAGCTACGGGTGTGGTGAGTAACATAATTGCCAGATATGAAGGAACAGTAGTCCTAGTATCTCATCGGGTGGTAAATAAGGTTTTAATATGTGCCTTGTTAGGGCTGGACAATTCTCACTTCTGGAACATAAAACAGGATACCGGTAGCATTACTACCTTTATTTATGAAAACGAACGCTTCATACTCACCGAGCACAATAATACCTCTTATTTAAAGTCTCTCCACCAAGCCCCACTCAGTGATTTTTAACCTATCCCCTTCGTCCCCCCACTCTGCTATAATTAGACTATGAAAAAGCCGCAGCTGGTTTTGTTTGATGGCAATGCCCTGGTGCACCGCGCCTTCCACGCCCTCCCGCCACTAACGGTGAGTAAAACCGGCGAGATGGTAAGTGCCGTCTATGGCTTTGCCCTTATGCTGTTAAAGACAATAAATGAGCTAAAACCTACCCACTACGCCATCGCCTTTGATAAGAAAGCGCCTACCTTCAGACACCAGCTCTTTGACCAGTATAAGGCACAGCGGCCGCCCACCCCGGACGAATTAGTTAACCAACTGGGGCGGGTAAGGCAGTTGGTTGAAGCCTTCCGTATCCCTATCTTTGAGCTTGATGGCTATGAGGCGGACGATATCTTGGGCACCCTCAGCCACCAGGCCAGCCGCCAGGACATTGATACTATCATTGTTACCGGTGATGCCGATGCTATGCAACTGGTGTCACCTAAGGTAAAAGTGCTTACCCCAAAGAAAGCCTTTGGCGATACCATAGTCTATGATGAAGCCGCCGTAAGCCAGAAATACGGCATTAAGCCGGGGCAGATTGCCGATTTTAAAGGATTAAAGGGCGACCAATCAGATAATATCCCCGGCGTTCCCGGCGTAGGTGAGAAAACTGCGGTCAAGCTCCTCCAGCAATTTGGCTCCATAGAGCAAATCTATGCCCGAATAGACGAGGTAACCCCAGCCAAACTCCAGGCTCTATTACGGGAAAATGAAGCCCTCGCCCGCCAGAGTAAGGAGCTGGCTACTATTGTTACTCAGACGCCGGTTACCCTTAACCTGGATGATTGCCAGATTAGCCATTACGACCGACAGAGGGTAACCGAGCTTTTCCGCGAACTGGAGTTTTCCAGCCTGCTGTCCAAACTGCCTGAGATGGAGGCCGCTCCTGAAACCACTGCTCAGGTTAAAACTGAGCCACCTAAACCAACCTATCAGATTATAAACACCACCCCAGCCCTTGATGAACTCCTGAGCCGTCTGTCATCAGCCAAGTCCCTCGCCTTTGACCTGGAGACAACAAGCCTGAATGCTATGCTCGCCCAGCTGGTAGGCATATCTCTCTCGCCAGCCCCGGGCGAGGCTTACTACATCCCTGTCGGTCACGTCGGCTGGGGACAGGTAGAGCAACTACCACTGGAGCAGGTCATCGCCCGGCTCAAGCCCCCTCTGGAAGACACCAACCTGGCTAAGCTCGCCCACAACGGCAAGTATGATATGACGGTGCTGGCTGAATATGGGGTAACCGTTAATAACCTGACCTTTGATACCATGGTCGCCGCCTACCTTCTGAGTGAGAAATCCCTGGGCTTGAAAGCCCTTGCCTTTAGCAAGCTGGGCATTGAAATGACGCCTATTACCGCCCTCATCGGCTCAGGGGCTAAGCAGATTTCTATGTCCCAGGTTGAGGTGAATCAAGCCGCCGATTATGCCTGTGCTGATGCTGACATCACCGGGCAACTGACCAAATTGCTAAACGCAGAGCTACGCCAGCAGGGGCTGTGGCAGTTATTCTCCGAGGTTGAAATGCCACTGGTAACAGTGCTCACTCAGATGGAAAGAAACGGGGTAGCCCTGGATACAGAATTACTGAGGCAGATGTCACACCGCCTCGGCGAGCAGTTACTCAAGCTCGAGGCTGAAATATATAACAATGTGGGGCACCAATTTAACATAAACTCCCCAAAGCAACTGGGTTCTGTCCTATTCGAGGAATTGAAGCTATTACCATCCCGTAAGAAAAAGAATAGCTACTCCACCGGGGCTACGGTGCTGGAAGAACTGCGCGGAGCCCACCCCATAATAGAATTTATCCTTGGCTACCGCCAGCTAGCCAAGCTCAAGTCAACCTATATTGATGCCCTGCCCGGCTTAATAAACCATAAAACAGGCAGGGTGCACACCAGCTTTAACCAGACCAGGACAGCTACCGGTCGGCTTTCCTCAAGCGAACCAAACCTGCAAAATATCCCTGTCCGCAGCGAATTAGGTAAGCAGGTTAGGCAGGCTTTTATCGCCCCACCCCACTCCTGCCTGGTAGCTGGAGATTATTCACAGATTGACCTCCGCACCCTGGCTCACCTATCTCAGGATGAAAGCCTGCTCGGTGCTTTTCACAGTGATGAGGATATTCACTCTGCCACCGCTAGCCAGCTTTTCGGCGTGGATGCCTCACTGGTAACACCGGATATGCGCCGCCTGGCTAAAACAGTTAATTTCGGTGTCATCTATGGTATGAGCGACTACGGACTGGAGCAGGCAACCGAGCTATCACGGGAAGAGGCTGCCCAGTTCATCACCTCATACTTTGAAAAATACCCCGGGGTAAAGCAATACCTTGACTCTACCAAGAAGCAGGCAAGGGAAATGGGCTATGTCCAAACCCTACTGGGCAGAAGACGCTTTATCCCTGAAATTAATTCCTCCAACCGACAGGTAAGGGAAGCCGCTGAACGTATGGCAATAAATATGCCGGTGCAGGGCACGTCTGCCGATGTCATAAAGGTGGCAATGCTCAACCTGCACCGGGAGATGGACAAGCGCCAACTGAAGAGTAAGATGCTGCTTCAGGTGCATGATGAGCTTATCTTTGAGGTGCCTCAGGAAGAGCTGGAAGAGATGAAAACACTTGTTCCCCAGATAATGTCCACTGCTTTAAAGCTAAGTGTCCCATTAAAAGTGGACATCAAGACCGGCAACAACTGGGGGGAGATGGAATAGATGTAGGGAAGATTGAAGGGGCTTTGCCCCTTCAAAATTTATTTCTTCCCCCTCTCCTTTGAAGGAGAGGGGGATACAGGGGGTGAGGTTAATAAATAATTTCAAAAGGGGGCTAAGCCCAGCTCACAAAAGAATATTAGGTGACCTAAAATGCCTGAGCTTCCTGAAGTAGAAACGATAAAGAATGAGCTATTACCTTATATCGTCGGCCACTGCATCACTGGCATTACCCTGTTCTGGGAGGGGATAGTGCGCCAGCCCTCGGTGGAAGAATTCCGCTCCCACCTTATCGGGCAAGAAATAACGGGGGTGGCGCGGCGGGGCAAATATCTCATCTTTAATCTAACCAGTAGTAAAGCATTAATTATCCATCTAAAAATGACTGGCTCGCTACTCCTAAAGCCAGCCTCGGCTGAACCGGATAAATTCGCCCGAGCTATACTCCACCTGGACAAGGAAACCCAGCTTCAATTTCGTGACCCGCGCAAGCTGGGGGTGATGTGGCTGGTAGAGGATACCAGCTCGGTCACAGGCAAGCTTGGTCCTGAGCCACTGGAGGCTGGTTTTACCCCTCAAACTCTGACACAACGGCTGAGTAACCGCAGTGCACCAATAAAGGCTCTCCTCTGCGACCAGACATTTATTGCCGGCATTGGCAATATGTATGCCGATGAAGCCCTTTTTGCCGCCCGAATCCACCCCCTGAGACCGGGAGGAAGCCTCTCCCCAGATGAGGTTAAGCGACTTCATGGCGCCATTCAGCAGGTACTGTGGTCAGCTATCGGCAATAAAGGAGCCAGCGTGGAAAATTACTTCCGCCCCGATGGGACACTGGGCACGGCTCACTTCCAGTTTCAGGTTGCCCACCGCCTGAGTGGCGACCTCTGTCCCGTCTGCGGCACCCCCATTGAGCGGATAGTTGTCCGTAACCGCGGCACCTACTTCTGCCCCCAATGCCAGCCGCGAAACCCGCCAGAACCCAAGTAAAATCAAGTATGCGGATGTTTTTAGAATGCCTTCGCTAGTTACTGTTTTCACCCCTACTAAAACGGTGGTCTACGTCCTATATCTGGTAGGTCAGGAAATTTATCTCTAGCTCGATCAAGCTCTACAATACATGTAGCATGAGAAAAGGTAGTTACACTATGATGTCGCTCCTCTACTCGGCTCCATGTGACCACCCCGATAACTGCACCAGTTCTAACGCTTATTAGTGGTCCTCCAGAGTTCCCCGGCCCAATATAGTTATCAAACTCTAATGTGAGGGTATCTCTATTGGGCCAAATAGCACTCAGATGAGCATATGTTAGCCTCTGAACAAAACGTATATCTCGTCTCCCATCTGTAACTCGTCCTTCATAGCCTATGAAGGGATAACCAATGGTACAAACCTCGTCACCAACCCTAAAATCAAAACTAAGCGGAAGTGGAACGGGGTGTTGCATGTAGAGTGTTTCAGGCGTATCAACCTCAAAAACACAAATATCCTGCTCTTCAAGGCGTATAAAATCAGTTACACCAAAGTACGGTTTAAGATCATCCATAGATACCTCATACGGACACTTTAAATATTCAGGTACTATAACGCAAACCTCTGCTTTGTCACGCTGCAAGTCGGGGAACGCGTGGTTAGCAGTTACAAAGCGTGTTCTGTCCTCATCAATGGAAAGTAAGAAGGCTGTGGCACATGGGAATACATTTACAGGCTGCCCCTCATATCTACCCTCCAATAACATATCCCGGTGAACAGGCACCTTATCTATTTCGCCATAATATGTCCAGCCTATAGGAACCACCGACATAGCATAATTATAAAAAATATCAGAGAGACCCAAGCTTCATCACCTCCCTAGAAATACTGTTGCCCATTTGACATTATAACCCCTCTTCCAGGGGTGTCCAAGAGGGGCGCTAGCCCCTCTTTCTTAACCTTCCCCCTCTCCTTTGAAGGAGAGGGGGATAAAGGGGGTGAGGTAGATAAACAATCTCTAAGGAGCAAGGTTATTTCACTAATGGTATCTATGCTATAATCCAGATAAAGAATAAGAGATACTGTATGAATGAGATAAGATATAAGCCAATAGGTATTATTCATTCCCCATTCAAACAGCCTTGCGGAACACCTATACAGCCAGCATCCTACCCCCTATGATAAGCCTTCTTGTTTTGGTAGACAAGAGGGCTTTCTTTTTGCTTCTTAAAAAATGCCTCGCCAAAAATATGATGAAAATATAGGTTCATTCTGAAATATCACAAGAAGCTCTTTTGTTACATAATTGATTTGGGAAAACAAAAAGCACCTTAACAACTGAATAAGCCAACTGGAGTGAACCCCTGAGACTGGACACAATGGGTTAGGAAGATTAGGAAGGTCTGGCAGGGTCAGGGTATAATCGACAAGAGAAAGGACCTTGCCATGAGGAATCAAAGAAGTTTCAGCTTAGAATTCAAGCGCCGGCTGGTTGAAGAGCTCATGAGTGGCGAAAGCCGCCCTGCGCAGCTCTGCCGCCGGTATAACATCACTTCAAGCGTGCTTTACCACTGGAAGAAGCAGTACAGCCGGGGCAAGTTCAACAACGAGCCCACCGAGGAAGGGGCTCTCCAGGACAGGATAGAGAAACTGGAGCGGTTGGTGGGAAAGCTAACCCTGGAGAATGAATTTCTGAAAAAGGGGCTCCAGCACAGTATCAGCCAGTCTCAAAGAAACGGGAAATCATCGCCTCTCTCAAACACATCATCAGGTATATCCGCCGGGGGTGCGGACTGATGAAGCTGGCCAGGAGCAGTTTCTACTACAAGCCGAAGTCGCGGAGTCCTGAGCGGATGGAGGCGGAGGCTGACCTAAGAGACAAAATTGAGGCCGTCTGTCTTGAGTATACCCGCTACGGTTACCGCCGGGTTACCCATGAGCTGAAGCACAAAGGCTGTCACGTGAATCACAAGAAGGTGCTGAAGATTATGCGAGAGAGCGATCTCCTCTGCCGGGTGAGGTGCCGGCGGGTGAAGACCACCGACTCAAGGCACTGTTTCCCCAGGTACCCCAATCTTATCAAGGGGATGGTCATCAGGCGCTTAAACCAGGTCTGGGTCGCTGATATCACCTACATTCGCATCCGGACGGGCTTTGTTTATCTGGCGGCGATACTGGACGCTTATTCCCGGAAGGTGATTGGCTATGCTGTTTCCACCAGGCTGGATACCGCACTGACGCTGGAGGCGCTCAAGATGGCAATAGCCTGGAGGCAACCTGATACTGGTGTCATTCACCACTCGGACCAGGGAGTGCAGTATGCCTCAGGTGACTACGTAGCAGAACTCAAGAGCCGCGATTTTGAAATCAGCATGGCGCGGGCAGGCAACCCATATGAAAATGCCAGGATGGAGAGCTTTTTCAAAACACTGAAGTATGAGGAGGTATATCTATGTGAGTATGAGACCTTTGAAGACGTGGTAGCCAGGCTTCCCTATTTCATCGATGAGGTCTATAATCAGAAAAGGCTTCACTCGGCGCTTGGCTACCGCTCACCGAATGACTTCGAGAAATTAGTGCTTAGTCAGGAGAACAGTGGGATACCCCGCCAGATTCTCCTAACCTTACCTGTCCAGTCATAGGGGTGCAGTTCATTGTCCATCATTCCCTCCTAGTAATTAGTGGCTAATTCTTCATTCTTAGTTTAATTGAAATAGAACACGCAGGTCTAGAATTAGAATCTGTGGGGTTATTCTTTTGGCAATATTCTTTATGAATAGTAAATCCATAGGTGACAAAGTATACCCGCCTTATTTTGGATTTGGTGGAAGTTTCCACATGTATTTGAAGCTATTCTAATCGCCTTATTTTTCACCCTAGCATTATGCCAAGCTGAACGGCAACTTTACGTTTGCTGAACAGCAAGAACAGAACGCTACTATACAGCCTATGTTCAGCATCACGTGGAGCAAAGACGTTGTGCTATAACGTGGGGGTAATGGTTATATTGGTTATTTGTATTTGCCTAAGACTGGAGCAATAAATACAAGATAAGAGAAGCACCCGCATGAACTAAGATATTACTGGGTTAATAGCACATAAATTACCATTTGCCAGTTTTATAACGTGCTATCCCCATAGCGATAAAACCTACACCGAAACCAATGATAATTGCTGATGGCATAAGGTCAAACCCTATACCAACGCCTAAGCCAATGATAAGACACCCAACAAATATAAAACTACCTAAGCCTGCTTGCTTCTTTTCCTTGTCTTTATCAGCCATTTTTGCTCCTATGTTAAAAGATGTTCCTCTTCATATGCTACTTTGACTATATCATATCCATGTTCATTAATACGCAAGTATAGAATATTTCTATTTCTTGAATCCTGTCTTATCCTCTCGTGGCTTCTACCAAACATCTGCCCCACCTGCCTGAGACTCTTACCTTGACTCCTCTCACGCATAAGCAGCTCTACAGTGGCTGGTGAGACTCTATTATTCGTTTCAGTATATTCCACAGTATTTTGCATAGCACCAGGGCTTATCAGCAGGCGGGATGCTACTTGCCCGATTACGGCTGAGGTACCACACAGGAGGGGAGGTTATTGGGGAGAAAACCAAAAACCCCTAGCCCCAGTTCCCCCTGGCAGAGCCCGCTAGTCCTTACATAAAACCGACAAATCAACGCCGAACCACAGCAAAGATGCCCATGTACCCAGTTTGATATGGGAAATCCGGGCTAAAACTTTCATAGTCTTTTTATTCCTCTTATTCCTCCTTTACTTTCCCATAGTCGCTTAAGCTCACAGCTTACCCATAAATGACTTAGCTAATCTCACTGCGGCGCTGGCATTGGCTCCATAGCCATCAGCTCCAATCGTCTCTGCATATTTTGGGCTAGCCGCGGTTCCACCAATCATTACCTTCACTTGCTCCCGTATGCCAGCTTCCTGCAGGGCTTCAATTACATCAGGGAAGCGAAGCCCAGTAGTGGTCAGGAAAGCCGAAAGTCCAACAATATCAGCCTTTTCCTGCTTTACCTTTTCCACAAACTTCTCTGCGGGCACAT
>Ga0307378_10000903_pt1 | contig 49717 bp, 44 predicted proteins | sample UN1MG_FD_202238 | JGI IMG/M metagenome (GOLD analysis project Ga0307378, IMG submission 202238) | Soil microbial communities from Risofladan, Vaasa, Finland - UN-1 | ecosystem: Environmental > Terrestrial > Soil > Coastal area > Acid sulfate soil | place: Finland: Risofladan, Vaasa | collected... | reverse complement strand
TTCCGCTTCCGCTTCCGCTACCGCTTCCGTTTGTGCTACCGCTTCCGCTACCGCTTGTGCTATTGCTTCCGCTTTGGCTTTGGCTTCCAAAGCTAGGTGAAGCTGTTGCCTGTCGTGTTGTGTGATAGGTTCGCCAGCTTTTTTGGCTAGTGCGACTTGCGTCTTATAGCCTTCAGCATTGTCTTTGATAACGCTTCCCGCATAGTTTAAGAGGTTAGCGGTGAAGTTATCACGGACTAGCCTAACGCTGTCGCCTATCTCTTTGGCTACTCTAACAACTGGGCGACCAGCTTGCGTAAATCGCACCGCACCAGCCTTGTCGTAGCCTAGACGCAACGGACAACCCAAAGCGTCAACTGGTATAGCGGTATCACCCTGCGTGTTAGTGGCTGTAAAAAACGGAAGCCAAACTTGCTCTAAATCAATAGACCACACTCTCCGACCTTGTGGCTTTCGGATACTGGGGATAAGTAGATTTTTGATGTAGCTAGGACTTTCCATTATGCTCAATACCTTCCTTTATTATTATTGAGCATAGCCACACTACACTACGGCTGAACTATGCTGTATGACCACTAAATCAACGGCTTTCAACTTTGAAGGCTTTGACCTTCATATTTCTATTCACCTATGACCATCACCCCCCAGAATTGCGGTAAGTTAAGGTTCGGACTCGCCCTAGAACTTTTTGAGGTAAGTGGTTTTTGTTAAGGTGCTAAAGTTACAACATCATTATTAAACAAAAGGAACGAATGTTAAATTTCAAGAAAACGCTATATTATCCCCCGGGAGGAAGGAAAGGCCGTGGACTTTCAGACAGCCGGAAGAGTTTCGTTGCAGCAAGAGAAAGAGGAAGCGGATTGTTGGAGTCAGAGAGTTGTTATGCGGTCTGGGATAACGTTAAGAAGCGGATTTTCTGTGGCGGCGCCCGATTTCTGGATACAGGGTGAACAAGGGATTGGCCCACTCTTCGTCGGGTGCTTCCATACCTTTCTTGGTGATACGGTAATAGACTCTTTCAGGGCCTTCAGAGTAGTTGCTTTGAATGGCTGACGGCTCAGTTTCGCCGGTGGCTTCCACCCAGTCGAGGCGTTTCAGTACACTGAAGTACATCAGGAAGGAATGGTACCTCATATGAGTGAACTTGCGGGACACCCTTTTCAATTCGCGCTGGTAAATTGTTTCGGCTTGCTCTTCTGTAACGTCAACTCCACTTAGTACCATACGGCTGATGATCTTCTCGGTGTGTTCCCGAGCTGTAGCCCCTGCCATGGCCTCTTTATATTCGAAGTTGATGTCGGATTGGGTGGCACCACGGACAGGGTCGACCTTACTTGAATGTTCGGGTGCTTTGCCCCAAAGGAAATCCCGGATAAACAAACCGCAGCCGAGCGGACGAAGAAAACCACCTCTATTGGGTCGAAGTTCCATCTGATTCTGGTTTTACCTCTTTTTGCCATAGTTTGTCATACCAGTCTTTAAGCTCCTCGCCGGCAACCTTTCTGTATTTTGCGGTGGTATTGAATGAGTCGTGTCCCAGATGCTCTTGAAGCAGCCTTAATCCGTCGCCGGAGTCATTCAGCTTTACGGCATGTACCGCAAAGGCGTCTCTTAATTTGTGGGGGCTTACGTAGTGAGTTTTACCAGTTTCTGGGTTAATCAGTTTGGGCAGTCCGGCCTTCTCGGCGCATTCCTTAACTATCTGCCAGGCGCGGTGGCGATTGATACCGAATATGAGAACCTTATCCCTACGCTTCACCGGGCCGCCCCGCTTGACATAATCCCTCAACATTTCTAAGGTATCTTCATCAATAGGTAATGTGCGTATTTTTCGATGCTCCTGCTCTCTTGCGACAGCTTCTTCCACTTTTACGCCACACTTGGGACAGAAACTGTGGCTCCGGCCTAGTGCGGCGCTGCAGACTGGGCAGCCAAGTCTCAGGCGAACTTTCAAATGTTGGATGGTGACTGCGCTGGTCTTCCAGTCGATATCTTTCGTTTCAATGCCTAAGGCTTCGCTAACCCGGCAGCCCAGATGAAAGATAACCCTGATAAGAAGGTTGTCTCTCAGGCATTTGGCGGCCGATTCAAGACGACCGACTTCATTTGGTTCGAGATATGTCTTCATGAGTTATTTTTTCCCTATTTTAATCAAGTTAGAACCAGGTGATCGCCTAATCGGACCTGAGATCACGACCTTGTTGAGAGCAATCATGTCCATCGGTGAGAATTTCCTGTGCTGAATCGCTACGTAAGCCGAAGCTAGAGTCACATAGCGTCTCACCATCTCAAGGGTGGTATGCCCCAGAATTTGCTGGAGAGAAAAGACGTCTCCGCCATTGATAAGATAGTTGGTGGCAAATGTATGGCGGCACAGGTGGGGGTGGAGACGTTTCATTCCTGATCTTTCGGCTATTCGCCGAAAGATCATCTTTAATGTGTTCTGGGACAGAGGTCTGCCATCCAAGGAGAGGAATAGATTCTTAACTGTAAAGTTAAAGGGGTCCGGTCTGAAATGAAGGAGATAGCGTAGAAGAGCTTTCTGGGCTGAGGCACCAAATGGCACCACTCTCTCTTTACTACCCTTACCCATGACCTTAAGATATCCACCCTCAATGTTGGTATCGTCTAGCACAGCGCCTGTAAGCTCACTGCTTCTTAAACCTGAGTCCAGCAAGAGAACTAAAATAGCATAGTCTCGGGCTCCTGAACTTGTATTAGGGTTAATAGAAGCCAAGATTCGGGCTATTTCCTGCGGGGTTAAAACGTCAGTTACCTTTGTTGGTGCTTTGGGAGGTCTCAGTTTGCCAAGACGGTTCTCCATGGTGTAGTTCTCTTTGTAGAGCCAGTTAAAGAAGGCTCGCAAAGCGCGAATGTAGGTTTGAATGCTGATAGCGGCTAGCTTATTCAGTTGTGTGGGTACATAGGGGTTGTCTTGCCACCGGGTTTTCCCCTGCAGGTACAGGATAAATTCCCTGACAGTGGTTTCGTCCAAGTCTACTAGCTTAGTGGACTTTTCTCTTTCCATCAGGAAATGCTCAAACAGTCGGAGAGCTAGGTTATACCACCGTATGGTCTTCTGACTCTTCCCTTCGGTTCTGTTGAAGAGTTCGAAGTGCTGTGCTAGTACCTTCAGTTCGATATAGTCCTTGTCCACGTCTTCCCACTTTCTGTTTCTGGCTTTGGTCACTACCATTGTCTCGCCTCTTTTTTGTCCGGTCAAAATTACGTGACCAGACTGTGATTAGTAAGTGAACCAAGCGTGACCTCAAGCCTAATGAGGCAGTGGGTCGGGAAAAGGAAAAGCCGCCAAAATTGGCGGCTTCAACCGGAAAACTGAAGCTGTGGCGTCCCTGGAGGGATTCGAACCCACGACCCGCTGCTTAGAAGGCAGCCGCTCTATCCAACTGAGCTACAGGGACACTTACTCAATTATCAAAATGTAACACAGACTAAACCGAAGGTCAAGATAGTTATTTTTATCTGAATCATAATTATCACGATGCTAACATTCTCTCTTAGGCTTTCCACAATCCGAAGATACTCCAACCTAGGAGAGTTGCACAGGTAACAATGGTGCCGGCAATTAATATCCCGATGAAGATAGATAACAAGGCATGCTTGAATCTCAGTCCAAAAAGTACGGCCACCACTGAGCCTGTCCAAGCACCAGTTATGGGGAGGGGGATGGCGACAAATAGCGTCAGACCAATCCGCTCGTACCTTTCGATAATCTTTCCCCGTCGTCTGGTATGCTTAAAGAACCATTGGAGCATCCTTTCAAAGATGCCTATTTTGCCTAGAAGCTTGGAAAAGGCGTCAAGGAATAATAGAATAAAAGGCACCGGCAAGAGGTTACCGATGACAGCTAAAAGAAAGGCGTAATACCATGGGAAGTGAAACACGGTTATAGCCACAGGTATTGCACCCCGGAGTTCAGATATCGGGGCAGCAGCAATGGCAAGCACTGCCAGGACATTAGAAAAAGCCAAACTCAGAAGTTCTTCAAGGAACACGTTTCTCCTTGGTGATTATTCACTAAAATATCAATAGCTCTTGCTCTAGGGGCGACACTTTAGCAGTGTAGCAAGCCGACACTATTGCCGTCAAGCTAGTGTACTCGTTCACATGATTAGTGACACATTGTTTCTTTCCCTGTCATTATCCCCTTTCCCTGTCATTATCCCCTTTCCCTGTCATTGCCCCCTTTCCCTATCATTGCGAGCCGAAGGCGTGGCAATCTCCGGGTATTCCTGGAGATTGCTTCGGTACTTTGCGCCTCGCAATGACAAGATGAGGATGCTCACCTACCTGTTTGTGGACTGTCGGCTTGACAATCAATTACCCCCATTGCTAGTATAAGGTCGGTTCTTGAATTCAATCAGTGAGCCAGCTAACAATGCCAACAGTATTAGATAAAATAAATAGCCCTGCCGATTTGAAGAAGTTAACACAGCCAGAACTCAAGCAACTAGCTTCTGAAATTAGGCAGGAACTGGTAGCTATTGTTTCTACCAACGGAGGACATCTAGCCTCTAACCTGGGTGTAGTTGAGCTTACTATAGCTTTACATCGGATATTTGATAGCCCCCGAGACAAAATTATATGGGATGTGGGCCATCAAAGCTATACCCATAAACTGCTTACCGGGAGGCGAAAGCGTTTTGCCTCCCTCCGCCAGTACCGGGGATTATCCGGTTATACCTGTCGTAGTGAGAGCCAGCACGACCCATTTGGCGCTGGTCATGCCAGCACCTCAGTCTCGGCTGCTCTTGGTATGGCTGTTGCCCGTGACCTCGCCGGCGATAACTATCAAGTGGTGGCTGTTATTGGTGATGGCGCCATAACTGGGGGTATGGCTCTTGAGGCACTAAATCAGGTGGGGCATCTGGGCTCTAGGCTTATCTTAATCCTAAATGATAACGGAATGTCAATCTCACCTACTGTTGGCGCCTTGGCTAAACTGCTGAGTAAAGTGCGGTTTGACCACCGCTACTACCAGGCAAAGGAGAAAGGTAGGCGCCTGCTTACTGCTCTCCCTTTGGGTAACAAGTTATGGCAGGCAAGCCAGCAGGTTAAGGACGGATTCAAAGGTTTGGTTATGCCAACTACCCTCTGGGAAGAACTCGGCTTTACCTATATCGGACCTGTTGATGGTCATAACATTCATGACCTTGAAATAGCCCTTACTCAGGCACGCGATTATCATATCAAACCAACCTTTGTTCATGTTGTTACTACCAAGGGTAAGGGTTACCTTCCCGCAGAAGGGGATGCTGTTTACTTTCATGGTGTCCCGGCTAAAGGTAAAGGCAACAAGTCAATACCAACTTATAGTGAGGTGTTTGCTCGCACTGTGCTTCGCCTGGCTCGCCAAAACCCCAGGCTGGTGACGGTTACCCCAGCTATGCCTGAGGGCAATTACTTGAGTATTGTTGCCGATGAATTCCCCCGGCGTGTGTTTGATGTCGGCATCTGTGAGCAGCACGCTGTTACCTTCGCCGCTGGCTTGGCTACTCAAGGTTACCTGCCCATTGTAGCCATATACTCTACTTTCCTCCAGCGTGCTTTTGACCAGATTATTCATGATGTTTGCCTTCAGGATTTACCTGTTGTTTTTGCCATTGACCGCAGTGGCATAGTTGGCGAAGATGGTAAAACCCATCAGGGTGCTTTTGACATCTCCTATCTAACCCTAATCCCTAACCTCATTGTATCTGCACCCAAGGATGAAAATGAGCTTCAGCACCTGCTCTACACCGCAGTTAAATCAGCTCATCCTATGGCTATACGCTACCCACGTAGCCCCGGGTTAGGGGTGAAGCTGGATACCAAGCTACATTCTATCCCTATAGGCAAAGGGGAGGTATTAAGACACGGAGAGGATGTAGCTATATTAGCCATAGGTGCTACTGTGGCTCCCTGCCTTGAAGCCGCCCGGGAATTAGCCTCAAACGGGATTGAGGCCACTGTTGTCAACGCTCGCTTTGCCAAACCGTTGGACTCTGACCTCATAATTGACCTCGCCAGCCACATTAAGCGCATAGTCACTGTTGAGGAAAATGCTCTCAGCGGCGGCTTCGGCAGCAGCGTAATTGACCTTCTTCACCAATCAGGCGTTAGCGATATCCAGATAAAAAGCATTGGTATCCCTGATGAGTTTATTGAGCAAGGTGCTCAAGCTCTACTCCGCTCTAAGTATGGTCTTGATGCCAAAAAAATAGCCCAGCAGGTCTTAACCTTAAACCTATCTATTTCCCCTCCCTCAAAGGGGTAAGGAGGCAAGCTGATAAACTATCTCCAGATAATTAGGGGGAACAAATGGATAAAATGACAGTCAGGGACATTGAAGTTGCCGACAAAAGGGTCTTGGTTAGGGTTGACTTCAATGTCCCCATAGATGAAAGAACCGGGGCTATTACCGATGATAGCCGTATCCGGGCCACCCTGCCTACTATTAGATATCTTATTGACTGCGGAGCCAGGGTTATTCTCTGTTCTCACCTGGGCCGACCCGGCGGAAAGGTGGTTGACAAACTACGGTTAACCGTTGTTGCCCAGCGTCTATCGCAAATATTGGGCAAGCAGGTGGGAGTCACCAAGAATTGCATTGGCTCTGAAACCGAGAAGTCAGTAAAAAACCTGAAGAGCGGTGATGTCTTGCTTCTGGAAAACCTTCGCTTTCATTCTGCTGAGGAGATGGATAGCCCCATCTTTGCTCGAGCCTTGGCTAGGTTAGCCGACATATATGTTAATGATGCCTTCGGCACCTCTCACCGAACCCACGCCTCAATAGTAAGGGTTACTGAATACCTCCCTTCAGTTGCTGGGCTGTTACTTGAGAAGGAACTTGAGACCCTGGGTAATGTCCTGGAAAATCCAGCCCATCCCTTTGGTGGGCTTGTTGGTGGAGCCAAGGTAAGCGATAAGGTTGGCATGCTGGAAAATATTATGAATAAGGTGGACTTTCTTCTAATCGGTGGCAGTATGGCAGCTACCTTCCTTAAAGCTAAGTCCGTTGATACTGGTCTATCGTTGATTGAATCAGACAGGGTGGGCACTGCTGCTGCCTTAATAGAAAAGGCGGCAGCAAATGGAGTGCGCTTCTTGCTCCCCCTTGATGTGATTGTCGCTGATGAAATTAGCGCTGAGGCTGAAGGCAAAGTCGTACCCATTGAAAGCATACCGCCCTCTCAGATGATTGTAGATATAGGCCCCCAGACCATTAAGAGCTTCTACAAAGAATTGCGGAGATGCAAAACAGTTTTCTGGAACGGACCTATGGGCGTGTATGAGATACCTCAGTTTGCTGAGGGAACGCAAGCTATGGCTAAACTCTTAGCTAGTCTTGATGCTACTACTATTATCGGTGGCGGTTCTACTGCTGAGATAGTAACCGATATGGGATTAGCTGATAAGATGACCTTTGTATCTACCGGCGGTGGCGCTTCACTTAGGTTCTTGGGCGGTAAAACATTGCCAGGGGTGGAGGCATTACTGGATAAGAAGATATAAAGAGAGTCAAAGAGAGGCGAAGCCTCTCTTACATAACCAAGGGCAAATTCCCCTTATCAAGGAGAGGGGGATAAAGGGGGTGAGGTTGAGTATAATTAATTTAGAGCTAATAAAGTCCATTGCTATGCCCTCACCTACCAGGATTGTGTTTTTAGTCATTGATGGCTTGGGTGGACTGCCCCACCCCCAAACCGGCAAAACAGAGCTGGAGACGGCTGATACCCCCAACCTTGACCAGCTAGCCACCGAGGGCATATGCGGTCTTATTGACCCCGTCAGCCCCGGGATAACCCCAGGTAGCGCACCAGGCCACCTGGCTTTGTTCGGCTATAACCCTGTCAGCTTCAATATTGGTCGTGGTGTGCTTGAGGCAATTGGCATAGATTTTGACCTTCAGCCGGAAGATGTGGCTGCTCGCGGCAACTTCTGCACCGTGGATAAAGCCGGCTTGGTTACCGACCGCAGGGCAGGTCGCATCTCCACCAACCAGTGCTCTGAGCTGTGCCGGTTGCTAGACGGATTAGTAATAGAGAATGTCAAAACTCTTGTCTCTCCGGTAAGGGAGCACCGCTTTATAGCAGTGTTTCGGGGGGAGGCACTCGTCTCCAACGTCACTGATTCTGACCCCCAGCAGATAGGCGTAGCCCCCAGGATAATTACCCCCCTGCGCCCAAAAGCCGACAGGATGGCTAGCATTGCTAACCAATTTATAGCCCAGGCAAAAGAGATATTAGCCAACCACTATCCAGCTAATATGGCTCTCCTTCGCGGCTTCTCCCAGCAACCCCATTTCCCAACAATGGGCGCGGTCTATAAATTGAAGCCAGCCGCCATTGCCAGCTATCCTATGTATCGGGGACTGGCTAAGTTGGTTGGTATGGAAGTTCTGGAAACGGGAGCTACCATTGAAGATGAATTCGCTACCCTAAAGCAGAATTATACTAATTACGACTTCTTCTTCTTACACATAAAAGGAACTGATAGCGCCGGTGAGGATGGTGACTTTGACCGAAAGGTCAGGGTTATTGAGCAGGTTGATACAGCTTTACCCCAGTTAATGAACCTTAAGCCTGATGTCATTGTGGTTACTGGTGACCACTCAACACCAGCCACGCTCGGAGGACATAGTTGGCATCCCGTGCCTCTCCTCTTGCATTCCAGGTGGTGCCGTCGTGATAAAATAAGTCAGTTCTCAGAATCAGCTTGTGTCCTTGGCGGACTGGGACGATTCCCAGCCACACAGATTATGCCCTTAGCGATGGCTAATGCCCTGAAGCTCAATAAATTCGGGGCTTAGCAGAGTTAAAAAGAGCGGAGGCTATCTTCTACAGCTAGTAAAAAGGAGAGTTAAAGAGGGGGCAAAGCCCCCTCTTAAGAAAAAACCTTCCCCTTGATAAGGGGAAGGGGATAAAGGGGATAGGGTTCTAAACAAATTAGGAGACTAAGATGCGTATTCCTATGATTGCGGGTAACTGGAAAATGAATACTACGGTAAGTGAAGCCACAGAGTTGGTTAATGAAATGCGCCTGGGGCTTGACGAGATAGACAATGTTGACAAGGTAATTTGCCCCCCCTTTATCTCTCTGCCTGCAATACGGGAGCTAATCAAAGGAAGCTCCATTAAACTGGGGGCGCAGAACCTCTATTTTGAGGAGAATGGTGCCTATACCGGGGAGATTTCTCCGCTTATGCTGGCTGACCTGTGTGAATTCGTTATTATCGGACACTCTGAGCGCAGGCAGTATTTTAATGAGACCGGGGAGATTATTGATAAAAAAGTCCAGGCAGCCCTGAGGTTCGGTCTCAAGCCTATTCTGTGCATCGGGGAAAGCTCAAACGAAAACGAGGCAGGAAAAACCGAGGAGGTAATAACCAGCCAGCTAATGGCATCTTCAGCCCGGGTATATTACCTCAGCGGATTGGTAATTGCCTATGAGCCAGTCTGGGCTATTGGCACTGGCAGGGCAGCTACTGGCACGCAGGCAAACGAGACCATCGGCTTTATTCGCCACACTATCTCCCAAAAAGAAGGTAAAAGAATTGCCCAGGATTTGCGTATCCTTTATGGCGGGAGTGTTACTGCTGCCAATGCTGCTGAATTTATAAACCAGCCTGAGATAGATGGTGCCCTTGTCGGCGGAGCCAGCCTGAAACCAGCCGAGTTCTTGAGTATTGTCAAACAAACTGCTGAAATTAGAGGCCGCCTATCGGGGTAGATTGAAGGGGCGAAGCCCCTTCAAAACCAATGTTTCCCCCTCTCCTTTGAAGGAGAGGCAAAGCCTCTCTTATTTAATTATTCCCCTTATCGTGATAAACTTAACAAATGAACCATCTATTAGCCATAATTGGTCCTACTGGCATTGGCAAGAGCAAGTTGGCTATTCGCCTGGCTCAACAGTTCAATGGGGAGATAGTGAACGCTGACAGCCGACAGGTATATTGCCGTACGGATATTGGCACCGCCAAGCCTAGTCGCCACGAGCTGTCTCTTGTCCCTCATCATCTGATAACTATAGTTAACCCTGATGAGGATTTTAGTCTGGCTCAATATCAAAACTTAGCCTGCAAGGCTATTGACGGCATTCAACGGCGCCACAAACTACCCCTGCTGGTAGGTGGTAGCGGACTGTATATATGGTCGGTTCTGGAAGGTTGGGGAATACCACCAGTCCCACCTGACCCAGAACTTAGACATAGCTTGGAGGCGAAAGCAGCCAAGGTGGGCAGGGATGAGCTTTATCATGAGCTAATCAGGGTTGCCCCGGCCGCCGCCCGGAGGATTGACCCTCATAATGTGCGCCGCGTAATTCGGGCTCTTGAGGTGCATACCAGCACCGTCTCCTCCTTGTCCCAGCCTCAACGCAAACAGGCACCACCCTTCAAAACCCTCATAGTAGGCTTAACCGCAGATAGGGCAGAGCTATATCGCAGAATTGACTCAAGGGTTGATGAAATGCTCGCACAGGGCTTGGTAGCTGAGGTGGAAAAGCTGGTGAGTATGGGCTATGACTTTAATCTGCCAGCTATGTCCGGCATAGGTTATAAACAAATCGGTATGTTTCTCAGGGGTGAGTTGACCCTGGCCGTGGCTGTTCAGCAAATCAAGTTTGAAACCCACCGTTTCGTCCGCCACCAGTATGCCTGGTTTCAGTTAAAAGATGATAGAATACAGTGGTTTGATATACACCGCCAGCTTGATTCAGAAATCAGCTCGCTGGTGGCTGGATTCATAGGGCAGTAGTAATTAAAGGAGTCTTAGAGGTTGCCGCCCTCTGAAGAAACTATCCCCCCTTATTAAAAGATGATAGGCAATTACTTGACATAAAACCAAAGGCTGCTCTATTTACTGTAGACGGCAGGGAGCTACCCCTGAACTTTATCTCAACTGGGAACCAGAGAAAGTTGATATAAAACTGCCCGGTGGTATACTGGATGTAGAGTGGGATAGGGTAGGGGAGGTATTATTTGGCGGTCTGGCTGAAACTGTATTTACTGGACAATGGCCAGCCGAATTTTAGAAAAAGCCGAAGAGAGGCAAAGCCTCTCTTCATAAAGGAGTAATTTTTTAAGGGGAGTTAGAGGGGCAAAGCCCCTCTTAAAAAACCAGATCCCCTTCCCCTTAATAAGGGGAAGGGGATACAGGGGATAGGGTTCTAAACAAAAACTAAGAAAGGGCTGAGGTTAATAAACAATCTCCCGATGAGGTATAGCTGAAATGAAAATGGCAAAACGAATAGAAAATCTACCACCTTATCTCTTTACCGAGATTAGCCGGAAGATTGCCGAGAAGAAGGCTAAGGGTGAAGATGTAATCAGCTTTGGCATAGGCGACCCTGATATTCCTACTCCACCCCATATAATTGACCGGCTGTGTCAGGCAGCTCATGACCCGGCTAATCATCGCTACCCCGAGGCTGCTGGCTTACCCCAACTGCGTAAAGCCATAGCTGAATGGTATAAAAGGCGCTTTGACGTTTCTCTTGATGCCGATAATGAGGTATTACCCCTTATTGGCTCAAAGGAGGGTCTTGCCCATATTGCCCTGTGTTTTATTGACCCTGGTGATACTGCTCTCGTCCCCGACCCAGCCTATCCGCCTTACTCAATGGGCACCATCCTGGCCGGCGGCACACCTTACTATATGCCGCTTACTGAAAAAAATAACTTTCTCCCTGATTTGAATGCTATCCCATTCTATGCCCTGAAAAAGGCTAAGCTTTTGTGGCTCAACTATCCTAATAACCCCACCGGCGCCATAGCCGACCTTGATTTCTTCAACCAGGCAGTCAAATTCGCTCAGCAGCACGACCTGGCTATCTGTCATGATGCACCATATACTGAGGTTGCCTTTGATGACTATCAACCAGTTAGCTTTATGCAGGCGGAAGGAGCTAAGCAAGTAGCCGTAGAGTTTCACTCCCTGTCCAAGAGCTATAATATGACCGGGTGGCGTATAGGAATGGTGGTAGGTAACGCTGAAATGGTGTCTGCACTGAAGAGGGTTAAGTCCAATTTAGATTCAGGAATCCCGCAGGCTGTCCAGTATGCTGCCATTGAAGCTCTGACTGGCCCCCAGGACTGCATTCAGCAGCACAATGCCATCTACCAGAGACGCCGTGACCTGGTTATTGATATGTTAAACAATATCGGCCTCCAGGCCAAATCCCCAAAGGCAGCACTATATGTCTGGGCAAAGGTTCCTGAAGGCTATACCTCGGTGAGCTTCGCTGACGAGCTATTAGAGAAGGTCGGGGTAGTAGTTACCCCCGGAATAGGTTACGGCAAAAGTGGCGATGGTTATGTGCGGCTGTCTCTAACCATCCCCGATGCCGGATTGGTCAAAGGCTTGTCCCGGTTAGCCGAGTGGCATAAGACTAGAACCAAACCAGCAATTAAAAAATAACTTGACATAACATTGGAAACAATTCCTATCTAACCAGCTACGAATTGTTTCCCTAAAAATAAGTGGCAAATTCCATAGCCAATTACATAGGAGTTGTTTGCCAAAACAAAGGGGGCTATTATTACCAGAGGCACCATTGTTACTCAGACATCCCCAGAACGAGCATTCCTGGTAGCGGTAGTTGCCAAAGAAAGCGCCGATAGGTGGCCGGTGGAGGTCTCTTTAGAGGAGCTGACTCAATTAGCCGCCACGGCTGGGGTTGATGTGGTGGGGAAACTCGTCCAGCGGTTACCCACACCCTCAAAAACACATTATCTAGGCAAAGGCAAGCTGGACGAGCTGCTGTCGCTAAAAGATAGCACCAATTACAATGTAGCCATTTTCGATGATGAGCTCTCACCACTGCAACAAAGAAACCTGGAGGATGTTCTTCAGGTAAAGATAATTGACCGTGCTACCTTAATCCTAGATATTTTCGCCAAGCGTGCCCGAACCCACGAAGGTCAATTGCAGGTAGAACTGGCTCAGCATCAATACCTTCTGCCTCGTCTTGCCGGGCAATGGAGCCACTTAGAAAGACTTGGTGGTGGCATTGGTACCAGAGGTCCTGGTGAATCACAGCTTGAGACTGATAAACGCCTCATCCACCAGAAAATACATCGTCTAAAGGCAAAAATTGAAGAGGTAAGGAAACACCGCCTGTTGTATCGTCAACAGCGCAGGAAAAGCGATATTCCTATAGTAGCCGTAGTTGGCTACACTAATGCCGGTAAGAGCACCCTATTTAATGCTCTCAGTCAGGCTAATGTATTTGTAGAAGACAAGCTTTTTGCTACCCTAGACCCAACCACTAGGCGTTTAACCCTCCCTGACAAAAGCCTGATCTTGGTTACCGACACCGTTGGTTTTATCCGGAAGTTGCCTCCTACTATTGTAACTGCATTCAGGGCAACCCTTGAGGAGTTAGCTGAAGCCAGCCTGCTCCTTCATATAGTTGATTTAACCTCACATAACGCCCCAGAGCAGTGTCAAACAGTAGAGTATGTTCTTACCGGCCTTAACCTTATGGATAAGCCCAGAATTACGGCACTGAATAAAATTGATTTGTTAGTAGACAACAATAAGACTTGGGATGAGGAAACAACCATAAGCTATCTTTCCAGCCAGACTAAGATAATAAATAAAAATACAGTATTTATCTCAGCAGCCAAAAGATGGGGATTAACTAAACTTTTACAACTAATCAGCCGCATCCTCAGTAAAACTGCTCAACCAGCCTAACCAGAACCCTCTACAAAAATGACGCTCTCAAATCAAAAATTAGGCCCCTAAAAATTCTTTTTAATGGTAAACTACCTTTGGAGAGAGTAAGCGATAATTAGCCCCATATTTTTGCCCCTCTTTTTAAGTTTTCTCCGGTGTTATTTCGCCGGGGGTATCAGGACAAAGAGGAGGGCTATAACTTAACATAACATTTCAACAATAAAGATGTGGTATAATGGTAGTATGACAAATTCTGATTGGATAACCCTCGGTGCAGCAATACTTACCGGGGGTGGCACGCTTTTCCTTGGTATTATGGCATGGCGAACTATTTGCCAGACCAGAACTACTCAAAAGGCTGAGAAAAGAGAAAGATTATTAAATGAGATTATTGATTGGGCAATGGAAGCAACTCGAAGTAAAATCGAAGGAATCTTCAAAGACTTGGCAAAAGATGATAGATATTTAGACAAAAAATTTATTCAAGCGCAAATTCATGAGATTCGCATAACTTATTCTAATCTTACTACAAAAACGGCTTACATCTGCGAGGTTACTAAATCCTTCGATTCGGACATGGGAAATAATGCGAAAAATACTTTTGTTAATATAATAATTATGGCGCAAATATTGGATGAACTAGCAGAAGTATGGGGGCAAAAAGAAAAGGCTGAAATCGAGGAATACTTTAAAGTGTTACAAAAATATGAAAATGAGTTAAAATCTTCAGCAAATAAAATTATAGAAAGGGCTTCAAAAATCAAGGTAAAAGGTGTATAGAGATTATGTAAACCTCTCTATGTGCTATTATTTGGTTCGCACTATATATGTTATGTCAGATAAACACTACTTTACACCTATCTTGCCTCACTACTCCCCTGCTACACCCGAAGTAAAAAGTAGAACTGACCGATAATCAGTTCTACTTAAACTAGCAACCAGATTACCTCTCACTTCACGGCATTTGTTAACTTAACAATAAATTCCCGTCGTTTCTGCTCATCCCCTATTATTTGCTGATAGTTTACGCTGACTATTTGATGAATGGCCTGGTCTATTTGTAATTACAGCCTTCTCGTGGGCTCGGCAGGATTCGAACCTGCGACCAATCGGTTATGAGCCGACCGCTCTGCCGCTGAGCTACGAGCCCCCGGAGCAATAGATAAGACTCAAGCTCCCTATAACCTACTTGGAAGGTTAGCTTGAGACAAACTAGTATTCGCTTGTCAGACTATTAGATTAACCGCTTGCTTACTTTCAGAGTGGATTATACGACGTCCAGATTTTAGAGTCAAGAAATTCACTGGGAGGCTGCTTTGGGAACTATCTTCTATTGCTATATTTAGTATTAGAGGTTACTATATGAGTAGAAAAACCTCTCAGACAAGGTCCGAGTCTTTGCCCATATATAACTTTGGATAAAATGACATATAGGAACTATCGTAGATTCAATCCAACCTCTATATTGGTCATAATAGGGCTAAACCTGCTACTATTTATAACTGCCTACATAGTGCCTGAACTTATGTTATTTCTCGGATTAATACCAGCAGGCGTACCAGCGAGACCTTGGACTATAGTAACCAGCCTCTTCCTCCATGGCGGTATAGGGCACATCCTAGCCAATATGATTACTCTCTACTTTTTGGGCAGATACGTATGCGCATTGGTTGGAGAGAAGAAATTTCTCATCGTTTACTTCATAGGGGGGATACTGGGAAATATCTTCTACATATTCTTGGCACCACCACTGTCTATAGTTATTGGCGCCTCAGGAGCCGTTTTTGCTGTGGGAGGAGTACTGGCAGTGATGAGACCACGGCTGAGAGTTCTGGTGTTTCCTATACCGATCCCTCTTCCCCTTTGGGTAGCAGTCGTTGCCGGCTTCTTAATAATTTCCTTTTTCCCAAATGTGGCGTGGCAAGCTCACCTCGGCGGTCTGGTGTTTGGTTTGGCGATAGGCTATTTCTTTAGAAAGAGAAGTGGCCTTTTCTTTTAATGACTACTAAAAATATTAAAATACGAGCCACTGCAGGATGGAGTATCAATTCTCCCGCGTGTACAATACAGAATAATGATCTTTTACGCATGTATCCTTTGCTAGATTGTGATTACTATTCTAATCTTTTATAATATATTTGGTTTGACCTATTTGATTATCCACTTCAGCCGAGATGGACCGGAGGAGATACCGACTTACCTCTATGAAAGCTGTGGGAAAAGAGTAGTTGAAATGCTTGGCAGGCAGTTCCCCTTCTTAAGAGCTTTCCACGAATCAACAAAGAGGTAGTTTGGAGCGCGAGTAAGCAGGTAACACACTTGACTTAAATTAAGAAGAGAAATAATGAGGGGTTGTCAAGGTAGCGTATCACTTTCAAAGATAGCTGATTAAAGAGGGCAAAAAAGGAAAGGAAGGAGAGAAATGGGTCTGAGAGCATATCTCCTAGTAGATGTCGTGGATGAGATGGAGCAGCAAGAATTTATTGAAGTACTAAGAGAACTGGAAGAGATGCCGGAGGTAGATTTCGTTGAGCCTGTCATTGGCTTACATGACATGGTAGTCATGGTGGATGCGCCGGTGACAGTCGAAGTCATAGCCAACAAGGTCAGCAGCAAGAACGGGGTTAAGGCCGTAGAGATCTTAAAGGTTATCAGCCTGTTTGAGCGCCACCGAGCTTCGAAGAGAGAACTTCTCGAGGCATTAGGACATGGTGGTATGTGACCCTACGCTCTACTTAAATCTACAAAGCTTTGAAGGAAACTGAGCTTTGGCAAGAGGAGGTTAGCATGGTTATTCAAGCTAGAGCTAGGGAGAAACCCAGTCTTGCTGCAATTGATGCCATAGTCCATAAGCACAATGTGGAGCCCGGTGCTATAATACCGGTCCTCCAAGAAATTCAAGATGCTTATGGCTATATTCCCCCAGTAGCTATCCAGCGCATAACAGAGAACACGGGCTTTCCTGTTAGCGAGCTTTTTGGGATAGTTACTTTCTATGCTCAGTTTCGGCTCCAGCCTCTAGGTAAGAATCTAATCAAGGTTTGTCATGGGACCGCATGTCACCTGATTGGGGCGGAAAGGATATCACAGGCGTTAGAGCAGGTAGTGAGTGCCAAAGAGGGTGAGACAAGTCAAGACGGGCTGTTTACTGTGGAGTGGGTAGCCTGCCTTGGTTGTTGCAGCTTGGCGCCTTGCGTAATGGTTAATGGAAAAGTCCATGGACGGCTTACTCCTGAGGCTATTCGCAAGTTGCTGGGCCAGATTAAGGAGTCAGAGGTGGCCGCTTTATCAGAAAAAGCTTGCTAGAGGAGCTAGAAGACGAACAGGAGTCATTGATGTTTCCAGAAAGAGACAAGAAAAATAGGGGTTGGGTTATAAGGGTAGGGCTTGCCTCCTGTGGTGTGGCTGCTGGCGGGCGCGAGGTCTATGATGCTTTGAGCACTAAGCTCTCCCAAAGTGGGGTGAAAGTGGAGTTGAAGCAAACCGGATGCATAGGTATGTGTTATAACGAGGTGTTAGTTGAGGTTTCCTCACCAGATGGTGGGCATGTGTTTTATAGGCATATCACCCCCAAGAAGGTTAACCGCATGGTCGAGGAGCACCTTATCGGTGGTCAGCCTGTCACCGAATGGGTTATACCAGATGAGGAAATAGGTAACTTTTTGGCTAAACAAAGGAGGATCGTGCTCCGAAACTGTGGTGTAATCGACCCCGAGTCTATTGACGACTATCTGGCTGCAGGTGGCTATAAGGCTATAGAGAAGGTGTTATCCAACATGTCACCCCAAAAGGTAATCGATGAAGTCACTAAATCTGGTTTGAGGGGAAGGGGTGGGGCTGGTTTCCCTACCGGGGTCAAATGGAACTTTGCCAGGAAGTCCCCTGGTAGTCAAAGGTATATAATATGTAACGCTGATGAAGGAGACCCTGGTGCCTTCATGGATAGAAGTGTTCTAGAAAGTGACCCTCACAGTATTCTTGAAGGAATGCTGATAGCTGGCTATGCAATTGGTGCCTCGGAAGGCTATATTTATGTTAGAGCAGAGTATCCACTGGCAATTCGGCGGTTAGAGATAGCCTTGGCTCAGGCCAGAGAGAGAGGCTTTATAGGCGAAACTATCTTGGGCTACAGTTTTAATTTCAATATAAGGATTAGGCAAGGGGCGGGTGCTTTTGTGTGCGGGGAGGAAACAGCACTAATAATGTCCATAGAGGGGCGGCGGGGAATGCCTAGATTCCGCCCGCCATTTCCCGCCCAGGCTGGCCTATGGGGTAAGCCTACTAATATCAATAATGTGGAGACGTTCGCCAACGTATCTTGGATTATACTTCATGGTGCTGATGCCTATAACAAGTATGGTACTGAGAAAAGCAAGGGAACCAAGGTCTTTGCTCTAGCGGGGAAGATAGCCCGAGGCGGGCTGGTGGAAGTTCCCATGGGCATAACCCTAAAGGAGATTGTCTTTGATATTGGTGGTGGAACTTCAAGCGGGCTAGAATTTAAAGCAATTCAGATTGGGGGACCATCTGGCGGTATCATTCCAGCCAGCCTAGCTGATACTCCAGTAGATTATGAATCAGTGACTAAAACTGGTGCCATTATGGGCTCAGGTGGATTGATAGTGATGGACGAGACTGCCTGCGTGGTAGATATGACCAAGTTTTTCCTTAATTTTACCCAAAATGAATCCTGTGGCAAATGTCCCTTTTGTCGGATAGGAACCCTACGTATGTTGGAAATCCTAGAGAGAATTTCTAATGGTGAGGGCAAGGAGGGAGACCTAGAGCTCCTTGAAGAATTAGCCGAAAGCATAAAGAGAGCCTCGCTTTGTGGGTTGGGGCAAACTGCCCCTAATCCCGTATTGACCACGATTAGGTACTTTCGCAGTGAATATGAGGCTCATATTTACGAGAAGAAGTGCCCAGCTAAGAAGTGCCAAGCCTTGATTACCTATGAGGTTATACCTGAAAAGTGCCCCGGGTGTGGGCTCTGTGCTAGATACTGCCCAGCGGGGGCTATCACTGGGGAAAGGAAAAAGCCTTACATTATTGACAAGGAGAAGTGCATTCGCTGTGGACTATGTATGAGTGTGTGCCGCCTTGGCGCCATATCTGTCCAGTGAGGTAGGGAAAATGAGTAATACCGTGTTTACACTGGACGGGAAGAGAGTCGAGGCAGAAGCAGGAAGTACCATTCTGGAAGCAGCTCAACAGAATGGGGTTGAGATACCAACTTTATGCCATGACCCTCGTTTAAAACCTTATGCTGCTTGCCGCATCTGCTTAGTAGAGGTGGAGGGAGCTCGAGGACCCATGTCGGCATGTGCCACTCCAGTGGCAGAAGGCATGGTGGTGAGGACAAAAACAGACGACCTTCTCAAAATTCAGCGAATGGCTTTAGAATTGCTCCTTTCCTCTCACTATGGCGACTGTGTTGCTCCCTGTAAGCTAGCGTGCCCTGCTGGGATAGATATTCAGGGCTATATTGGCCTCATTGCCAATGGTCAATACACCGAAGCATTGAAACTGATTAAAGAATCTAACCCTCTGCCACTGGTCTGCGGTCGAGTATGTCCTCGCTTCTGCGAAACCAAATGCCGCAGGAATATAGTGGACGAGCCAGTAGCCATAAACGCCCTAAAGAGGTTCGTAGCTGATTATGACCAGAACAGTGGTAATTACTACACTCCTAAGCCTAAGCCACCCAGTGGGCATAAGATAGCTATTGTAGGAGGAGGGCCAGCAGGCTTATCAGCAGCTTATTATCTCGCCCTTGAGGGACATAAGGTAGCCATTTTCGAGGCTAATCCCCAGCTTGGTGGGATGTTAAGATATGGCATTCCTGAATATCGGCTGCCCAAAGCAGTTTTAGACAAAGAAATAGCTATCATCGCTGCCCTCTGTAGTCAAATTCGTTGTAATGCCTCCTTGGGTAATAACTTCACCATTGAGAGCCTGAAAGGTGATGGCTATGACGCCATTTTTGTTGCTCTTGGCGCTCAGGCAAGCCAAAGGATAAGGGTTGAAGGAGAGGACTTACCTGGTGTTCTCTCTGGTATAGAATTCTTGCGAGACGTAGCTTTTAACAAAGAGGTAAGTCTCGGGCAAAGAGTGGCAGTTATCGGCGGCGGCAATACGGCGATAGATGCTGCTCGAACTGCCCTAAGACTTGGTGCGGGAGAAGTAACCATTGTCTATCGGCGGTCAAGAGATGAGATGCCAGCTAACAATGAGGAAATAGAGCAGGCCAAGCAGGAAGGAATAAAATTACGTTTCTTGGCAGCACCGGTAAAACTCAGAGCCCGAAGTGGCAAAGTTGACTCTATGGAGTGCATCAAGCTGGCTTTGGGAGAGCCGGATAGCTCAGGTAGGCGAAGACCAGAACCAATAGCTGGGTCAGAATTTACTATGAAAGTAGATACGGTAATTGCTGCTATTGGTCAAACCCTTGATGCTTTTGGCATACCCCAGGATGGTCAAATTGAGCTCAACCGTAGGGGGTATATCAAAGTTGATGAAGAAACAATGGAAACCTCCTTGGAAGGAGTATTTGCTGGTGGTGACTGCATCTCAGGACCAGCTACCGTGGTGGAGGCAATAGCCGATGGGCGAAGGGTAGCAACCTCTATAAATCAGTATCTTAATGGTCAGCCGATCACACTAGTGGAGAGAGCTTACAATTGCACTAAAGGTGAATTGGATGAGATTGATGTTAGTGAATACGCCGATGTAGCTCGTGTCCCAAGGACGCGAATACTTACTCTAGCTCCAGAGGTGCGGAAAAGGAGCTTTAACGAGATTGAGCTTGGGTTCACTGAGGAAATGGCAAAGGCAGAGACTGAGCGCTGTCTGTCTTGCGGCTGCCAGGATGTATTTGAATGCAAGTTACGACAGTTGGCTACTGAGTATAAGGTAAATGACAATCACTATGCCGGCCGTAAGCAGCACTTACCCATAAGAAAAGATGAACACCCGCATATTCTAAGAGACCCAAATAAGTGCATATTGTGTGGTCGTTGTGTCAGAATATGCAATGAAGTTCAAGGTATTGCTGCTTTAGGCTTTACTAACCGCAGCTTTGACACTGTGATTAAGCCAGCACTTGGCATGCCATTAGCTGAAACACTATGTGAATCTTGCGGTCAGTGCATTTCTACTTGTCCCACGGGAGCTTTAACACCTAAAATTCACTTGCCTAAACCAGGTCCCTGGGAACTTGAGGCTGTGCCTACTATCTGCCCTTACTGTGGTATTGGCTGCAACATAGAATTAAATGTTGTCGGAGATAGAGTAGTAAAAGTCACCTCCCCGGTTAATAGCGTGGTAAATAATGGTAACCTCTGCCAGAAGGGTGCCTTTAACCCCTGCTCTACTTATGATTTGAGGCGGCTCAGAAAACCTCTTATTAAGCGAGATGGTAATCTGGTTGAAGCCAGTTGGGACGAGGCAATAGCCTTGGCAGGTAAAGGGTTGAGGCAAATCAGGGATCGAAATGGAGGGGATAAACTAGCAGTTTTATCCTCTCCCCAACTGACTAACGAGGAGAATTATCTGGTTCAAAAGTTAGCCCGAGTTGCCTTAGAAACTAATAACATAGGCAGCTTAGCCAGTTGCATAGTTAATGAGAGCATGATGAAGAGCTTTGGCAAAGATGCTTCCACTTGCTCCTATAGTAATATTCTAACCAGCGATTTCATCATCGTTTTCGGGTGTGACATCGCAGAGGACTATCCAATAATTGCTTTGAAAATCAGAGAGGCAGTGGGAAAAGGAAGTAAACTGGTCACAATTAATTCACGAACAACGAGGATGGACTCTTTAGCAAAAGTCAACTTGAAGGTTAATCCTAAAACAAGTTTGGCTCTACTTAGAGCGATGGCAAACTACATCATAACTCATGACCTTGTCAATCGTGATTTTGTCCAATCTCGAACTACTGGCTATAAAGATTTTGCTAGGGGAATGAGAAGTTATCCCCTGGGAAAGATGGCCGACGCATTTTGGATAAAGCCTTCAAAAATCATTGAGGTAATACGCCTTTATATTCAGGCCCAAAGGCCAGTGATAATAGTAAATGCTAGCACAGTTACACCTGACGAGCTCGCTCTAATTAATGACCTAGCATTAATCACGGGGAATGTAGGGCGAGATGGTGCCGGGATAATAGCTCTCCGTGCTTCAGGCAATGCTCAGGGGCTCATTGATATGGGGGTAAGCCCTGATTACCTCCCTGGGCAGCAGCCACTCTCCGATATAGCTGTTGCTCAGAAGTTTGAAGCTGCTTGGCACACGACTCTGCCCCTTGAAAAAGGGAAGGATACTATCGGAATTATTGAGGGGATTAAGAAAGGCGATATTCAAGGCATTCTTATTCTAGGTATTAATGCAATAAGCGAAATAGGAAATGCTGTCTTTGAAATCCCAAACTTCTCTGTGCTTGTGCATACCGTGTTTCCTGAAACGCCACCCTACCCTGATGTGGTTCTTCCTAGAGCTACCTTTGCTGAAAGTGACGGCACCTTTACTAACTGTGAACGGCGTATCCAGCGCCTCCAGCGTGCTATCCCCCCATTCAGTAGCAAGAACAACTGGGAGGTCATCTCACTCCTGGCAAGCGCTATGGGTTACCCAATGGACTATTCCTCGGTTTCAGACATCTCTGCTGAAATAGCTAACCTTGTCCCTATCTTTAAAGTCGGCATATATGGCAAGCAATGGCCTTTCCTGGATAACGGCAGGTTTAGAACTAAGGATGGACTAGCTCACCTTTACCCTTGTTAAGCCTGAGAATCCCAAAGTAATTAAAGCTCTATATGGTCTGTTACAAGGGATATTCAAAGCGCTTTCTTTACCTCTAAAGTTGAATAAAGGCCCATTTTGCGTGAAGGACAGTGAGGAAGGCAGAACTCATACTAAGGGGAAACCTGCTTTTACCACCTCGCATAGTTCTGACAAGCACATTGTATAGATTAGAGGACAAAACCAGCTTTATGGAGCGGGAGACGGGACTCGAACCCGCGACAACCTGCTTGGAAGGCAGGGACTCTACCAGCTGAGTTACTCCCGCTGTTTGTATTAGTTCTTTAATTATGAATTCACCCTCATTTTCTATTCAGAGGTTCCCTTCTCTAAGTGAGACAGAACGTAACATTGGTCGGGGTGGGCGGATTTGAACCGCCGACCTCATGGTCCCAAACCATGCGCGCTAACCATCTGCGCTACACCCCGCGGCTAAAGTATAGTAAAGGGGGTCCTCTCAGTCAAGTTAATGGCTAGCTAGGTTTTAATCTCGGCAATTAGGACAGGCATCAAATACTTCTAGAGCTAAATGTGATTGTTTAGCCATATAGTCTAGCTGCTTTTCAGGAGCCCAGTAATTACCACAGATGTTACATTTCTTTAATTTGAATTCTGCCTTCTGCACTTTGGGATTAGGCATAGTTATAGTCCTTGTATCTCCGATATCCTCTAGCTTTATAGCTCCTACAGGACAGGCGTAGGCGCACGAGCCACAACCTATACAAGCATCTGATTTATCATAAAAGGGGGTAGCCATCTCTCGGTTAACGCCACGATTAACTAAGCTAATTGCTGAGACACCCACAATCTCCTCACATGCTCGGACACATAACCCACAGAGGATGCATTCTTCATTCTCTAGCTTGAAGGGTGTTTTATCAACGCCTAGCTGCCTGGCTAAATCCTGTATTACACTTGAATTAGGGCATCTGGCTAATAATAGCTCCATTATCATTCTGCGGTTATTCATAATCCTCTCGGAGTTAGTTTTTACAATAAGCCCTTCTTCCACCGGGTAAAGACAAGAAGTCACCAATCTTTCTTTTCCACTGGTAACAATTTCAACCAGGCAAAGTCGGCAAGCTCCATATGGTTCAATTGCTTCATTAGAGCACAGAGCTGGTATGTAGATGTTGTTATCCCTAGCTACATCTAATATTGTTGCTCCTTCTTCTGCTTGAACTCTTCGACCATCAATGGTTAATGTTATCATTTGACATTTTCCTTTGTTTTGGGAAACAAGTACTATCTGATTAGCTATGAAATTTCAATTTATTTTTTAGGGAAACAAATCATACCTGGATAGATAGGAATTGTTTCCAATGTTATGTCAAGTTATTTTTACAGCACCAAGTCTGCAGACATCATAGCAAACCCCACACTTGATACACTTCTCCTGGTCTAAGATAACCGGTTTCTTTTTCTGGACAAAGGTTATAGCTCCAGTTGGGCAAGCTTTTTCACACAGCCTGCACCCCACGCATTTTTCATCAATAATAAGGTAGTGAATCAGTTCCTTGCAGACGCCGGCTGGGCATCTCTTATCTTTGATATGAGCTTCATACTCATCCTTGAAGTAGTGTATGCTAGTTAGGACAGAGTTTGGTGCAGTTACACCCAAGGCACACAGTGAGCTATCTTTGATTACCGCTGATAACCGTTCCAGAAGCTCGATGTCTCCCTCTTTCCCCTTCCCCTCAGTGATATCAGTTAATATCTCTCGCATCCTTTTTACACCTTCACGACAAGGGACGCATTTACCACAGGATTCCCCTTCAAGGAAAGTAAGGAAATATTTGGCTATATCCACCATACAGCTATTCTCGTCCATCACAATCATTCCGCCAGAGCCCATCATTGAGCCAACCTTGGTCAACTCATCAAAATCTACGGGTAAATCAAGCAGGCTTTCAGGGATGCAACCTCCCGATGGTCCACCAGTCTGGACTGCTTTAAATCTCTTACCATCGGGAATACCACCACCTATATCATAGATAATTTCTCTTAATGTCATTCCCATCGGTACTTCAACTAAGCCGGTGTTGTTAATCTTACCCACCAAAGAGAAAATCTTGGTTCCCTTACTACCTGAGGTGCCTATTTTAGAATACCAATCGGCACCCTGGTTGATTATTAATGGGACATTTGCCCAGGTCTCCACATTATTCAGGGTAGTAGGCTTATCCCATAAGCCTTTCTCAACAGTATGAACATACTTTGCCCTCGGTTCACCTACCTTACCCTCCAGTGAAGCCATAAGGGCAGTAGATTCACCACAGACAAAAGCTCCGCCACCTCTATTTATTCTAATGCTGAAATCAAATCCAGAACCCAAGATGTTCTTACCCAGAAATCCATACTCCTCGGCCTGTTTAATAGCTATCTGGGCATTTCTTACCGCCAGAGGGTACTCATTACGAATATAGATATAGCCCTCCTGGCAACCTATGGCATAGGCGCCGATTATCATCCCTTCTAGAACACTATGAGGGTTTCCTTCCATCAGGCTTCTATCCATAAAGGCACCGGGGTCTCCCTCATCACAATTACATATGATATATTTCGTATCACCTTGTGCCTTACGGCAGGTTTGCCACTTTATGCCTGTCGGGAAGCCTCCACCACCACGACCCCGCAAGCTGGATTTTTTGACCTCCTCAATTATCTCCTCTGGGGACATTTTAAAAAGGGCTTTACTCAAGGCAGCATAGCCGCCCAAAACCAAATAATCATCAATATTGTTAGGGTCAATTAAGCTATTGTTACCGATAATAAGTCGCCTCTGTTTTCTATAAAATGGCACTTCCTGCTCAAGGGTTACTTTCTTGCCTGTATTTGGGTCAGTATAGAGCAATTTATCAATAATATTGCCCTTAAGAACAGTCTCTGAGATTATTTCAGACACATCTTCTACACTTACTCGCTGATAGAAGATGTTCTCAGGCTCAATAACGACCAATGGGCCTCTCTCACAGAAACCAGGGCACCCGGTTATTCTAAGTCCTACCTTAGTGCCTAACCCCTGTTTTTGTATTTCTTGTTCAAAGGCAGCGATAACATTGGTGACGCCCAGAGCCAGACAGCCTGTTCCGCCACATACTGTAATACAAGGCTTATTTGGTTGCCTACTCTTGATGATTGATTTTCTTATTGCCTCTAGCTCATCAGAGGAGCTTATTCTTGTCAATGTTTGGTTTTCTTCGTTAATCATAGTTCTCCAACAAGGGTTTGACCTTATCAGCCTTCATTTGGCCTGAATATTTCCCATCAACTATTACTATAGGACCTAGAGCACAAGCCCCAACGCAATTAACCGTCTCAAGGGTATATTTAAGGTCTTTAGTTGTATCACCGGGTTTAATACTGAGTTCTCGCTCTATTGTCTCTAAGATTCTGGTTGCGCCTCTAACATGGCAGGCTGTACCCAGGCATACATTGATTATGTGGCGTCCCCTAGGTTTTAAGCTGAATGCCTTAAAAAAGGTAGCTACACTATAGACCTGGCTTAATGGAACACCCAAGTCCTGACTAATCTGTGTTAAGGCTTCCCTAGGCAGATAGTTATATTCTGCCTGGATATCTTGCAAAATAGATACTAATAAATTTTTATCAGACTGGTAATTATCCAGGATTGACCCTATTTTCCCCTCCAATTGGTTAAGAGGCTGTCTAAGAACCTCACCCCCTTTATCCCCCTCTCCTTGAAAAGGAGATGGGGAAGAGTTGAGTCTGAAGGGGCGAAGCCCCTTCAGACTACCCTTTTTGGACAGCTTGTTATCTCGGGTGTTCATACCGCTTTCTCCACAAGTTTGGTATATTCCTTATCCACCCTATGCTGAATCTCCTTTATCGTTTTTTCAGATAGATGCCTGAATCTTCCCTGCAGCTTCATATAGTCGGCGACCGGTCTGAGCTGGGGGAACTTAAAGTTTAACTTATACTCGCCACTTTCTACCTCGTATAGAGGGAAAATCCCAGTTTCTACGGCTAAGCGACCTATCCTGACAGTTAAATCAGTGGGACACCTCCAACCAGTGGGGCAAACAGACAGGATATGAATATAAGCTGGACCAGATGTCTCTATCCCCTTTTTGACCTTAGCCATCAAATCAAAAGGATAACTGGGACAGGCAGTAGCTACATAAGGGATATTATGAGCAGCGGCAATAGCCGGCATATTTTTCTTCCAGGTAACCTGGCCTATACTTATCTTGCCGGCTGGAGAAGTGGTAGTAGATGCACCGAATGGGGTAGCTGAAGACCTTTGAATTCCAGTATTCATATAGGCTTCATTGTCAAAGCAAATATAAAGGAAGTTATGTCCCCTCTCTAATGCCCCAGACAGTGCCTGAAGTCCGATATCACTGGTGCCACCATCACCAGCCATAGCTACCACACCAACACCTTGAGTTATCTGTTTTCCCTTCCGTGCCATGACCTTCAAGCCGGCTTCTATTCCTGAAGCCACTGCCGCTGTATTCTCAAACAAGGTATGAATCCAGGGGACGCGCCATGAAGTATAAGGTAGCTGTGAGGAGACAATTTCCATACAACCTGTGGCATTAACGATTATTACATTCTGGCCTAATGCTTTGCAGGCTAGTCTTACGGCCAGGGCTTCACCACAACCAATGCAAGCCCGATGACCAGGGGCAAAGGTTTCTTTTTTAGTTACCAAGCGAGGGGCAAAAACAGTATACTTATCCATTTTTTATTTTTGGGAGAGTTATGTCAAGTTATTTCCCCTACTCCCTTACTCCAAATATTTCAAATTCCTGCTCACTTCCCGTCTGTGAGATTTGTATACCTCTATTAACTATATACTCAAATCCAGCTACAGTAATATCCCGGCCTCCCAAACCGCCGACAAAACTTATTACCTTTGGCCTGTTTTGTTCATGATATAAGGCTGACTTAATCTCAGAGCAAACCGGTCCACCGGGTCCGCCGAAGGAGAGGGCTCTATCCAGTATAATGAGGACCTCGGCATTCTTAACCGCCTGGCGGATTTCGGCAAAGGGGAAGGGGCGCCATAGGCGAAGCTTCAGCAGGCCGACATCCTTGCCCTCTTGCCTCATCTTGTCTATAGCCGCCATTGCCGTCTCACTGAAGCTGCCCATAGTTAATAGAAGCACCCTAGCACCTTCACTGAGGTAGGATTCAACTGGAGAGTAATAGCGCTTAAAGCGGTAGCCAAAGTCTTCCCAGCAGTGTAGGATTACTGCTTTAGATGCTTCTAGATTTACCTGCTGGGCTTTCTTTGTTTCTGAATATATGATAGGTGGGGCAAAAGCCCCCATAGTTACCGGCTTACCCGGATCTAGGGGAAAGGGGTAACGATTGGGGGGGATAAATTGCTCCACCTCACTCGGCTCGGGGAGGAAGAGGGGTTCAATCATGTGTGACAGGTGGAATCCATCAAGGTGAACCATTACCGGCAGTAAGACCTCAGGGTCTTCAGCAATACGGAAGGCACAAAGCAGGTTATCAACAACTTCCTGCCCATTCTCGGTAAATATTTGAATCCAGCCGGTATCGCGGACGGACATCACATCAGAGTGGTCGCCCCAGACACTTAATGGTGCTGATAAAGCTCGGTTAGCTACTGTCATAACTACTGGTAGCTGCATAGATGAGGCAACATACAAAACCTCATGCATCAGCTCTAATCCCTGCCCGGCAGTAGCGGTAAAGGTGCGAGCCCCTACTGCTGAGGCGCCGAGGCAGGCACTCATTGCTGAGTGTTCGGATTCAACCGGGATATAGGCAGCATCTAACTCGCCGTTGGCTACCAGCTGGGCGAGGTGCTCCACAATATGAGTCTGTGGGGTAATGGGATAGGCAGCGACAACATCAACATTAGCCAGTTTAGCCGTTTCAGCAATAGCCAGTGAGACCTCAATGCCTACTCTTTTGGCCATTATTCTTCCTCCTCCACCATAGTAATGGCTTGAGTCCAACATTCTCTGGCGCAGATACCGCATCCCTTGCAGTAAAACAGGTTGGCTTCAAAATACCCGTCGGCATTTTGTTCAATACACCCTTCGGGGCAAAAGATGGAGCAGATACCACACTTCACGCACCGGTCATGATTGAAGGTGGGTCTTTGTGACCTCCAATCCCCGGTCTGGTACTGGCTGGCATTTCCCGGCTCAGTTACAATTGAGCCAATTTCAAGGTCTTTCCAGGTTAGTTCACTCTCTGGTTTAGTCAAGTGCGGTTACTCCTTTAGTACGGTTTCTTGATAGGCTTTTTTCATAGCGTCAATATTTCTTTCAGCCAGGCGACCGAATCGTTGTCTTATTGGCTCAAGCAGGGATTCTAATTTAATAATTCCAGTGGCTCTGAGTAAGGCTCCAATCATAGTAGTATTGACAATGGGAACGCCTAATAGCTCTCGGGCAATCGGGGTGGCATCAATTGTGGCTAGTTGCCATTTATCCTTAACCTCAGACTCAATATCCTGAAACGGTCTTCGGGTATTAATTATCAGCATTCCTTTTGGTTTAAGTCCTGAGGTAACATTGACAATGCGTAGTAGGCCGGGGTCAAGCACCACTACTACATCAGGTTGAGCAATTTCAGCTCTTACTCTGATAGGCTGTTTACTACTTATTCTGACAAAGGCTAAGACAGGTGCTCCCCGCCTCTCGGGGCCAAAGCTAGGGAAGGCTTGAGCATACCTACCTTCGTTTATAGCTGCCCGGGCGACTAATTCGGCGGAGGTAACTGCTCCCTGGCCGCCGCGACCGTGCCATCTAATCTCAACAAGTGGTGCTAAATTTATCAACCTAGTCTCCTCATTAATATAAAGCGCCCCTGGAGCGACTTGAACGCTCGCACCCAGCTCCGGAGGCTGGTGCTCTATCCACCTGAGCTACAGGGGCACTATATTTATAATATTCTATAGCCGCTGATAAAGCAAAAAATGGCCAAATTTAGCGTATGATTAGCAGCGCCAGCGTCCCTATTGCCATTGGTATCACGGAGCCTAATAGACCGATTTTTATCCAATAACCGAATGTCATGTGAATGCCCTTCCTGTCCTCCAATATACCCAGAGCCACAATATTAGCCGTAGAACCTACCATGGTCATATTGCCACCGTAGCAGCTACCAAGAAGTAGTGACCACCAAAGTATCGGAGTGCCCAGCTGTAAAGTAAGGTCCTGAATTATGGGGACAAAGGTTGCCACCACAAGGACATTATCACATGCGGCTGAGGTGAATCCTGAAATCCATAACACGATAGGGATAAGAACGAGAAGGCTGCCTCCACCGAGCTGATACAGGGAATCAGAAATTATATCAGTAAGGCCAACATATTTAAGGCAGCCAGCCTTGGCAAACAAAAACATAAAGAATATCAATGTCCACCAATCAACATCCCTCATTAGAAGCTCTCGGGCTAGAGCTCGCTTCCAGAGCATTACTACCCCCGCCCCGCAGATGGCGATAGCTACCAGTAGGGTATTATGCTCAAGTCCCAGGGCAAGCTCCATTCGGTAGTGAAGGGCGAGGCCAATAATAACTAAAATAAATATGACGGCACTGCCGAGGAAGAAGCCTCTATCCTCAATTTTAGCCCACTGGTCTAAGAAGCCCTCTTCGCTGGCTCTTGTTTTAGATTCGACCTTCTGTCCAAGGAGGTGGAGGTCACCTCTTTGCCATAACAGGATTACACCCATAAGGATGATGAGGGATATTAGTCCTATTGGGAAGGCTGTTTGGATAAAATCCTCAAAGGTCAGCCCTGACCTGAGGGCAATTAGAATGCCTATGGGGTTGCCTAATACAGTCCAGGAGCTACCAATGTTGGTAGCTAGGACAACGGATATAATGTAGTTTACCGGGTTTACCTCATAATAATCACAGAGGTCGAGCACCAGGGCAGTTATGAAGAGAATTGAGGTTACCTCATCTACCAGAGCTGCCATTAGGCCGGACATAAACAGGATAATGAGCATCAATAGGTTCGGCCTGAATTTTGAAATCTTTAGTGCTTTAGCCAGCAACCAGCGGAAGAATCCTGAGCGCCTCAACAGCCCAACAATGGTCATCATGCCCACTAGAAACAGGATGACATCCAGGTTCATAAACTCAAGGGTATGCTGTAAGTCTATGGTTCTGGTGAGCAAGAGTATTACTATGCCGATGAAGGCGATGCCTACCCTGAATCGCCAGAACATAAGGGTGCCGATGACCAAGGCGATAAAAATAGTTCCGGCAAGGGTCTGCTGCATATTATGAAGTAGGAAATAGAGTCCAAAGCCGATGGCGATGTTAACTGCCAAATAAATGACAAATTCTTTGGGTGTACCTACGGTTTCCTTGCCTTCAAACTCTGCCATTCAGTCAATCCTTTTCCTTGATGAAAGCCATGATTTCGCCTCCAGACCTCAGGCAAACAAATATTCAGGGATAACTTTAATATCTCACCGAGCAGTAAAAACAACTGATTTTAACATAAGCTTCCGTGGTTGTAAAGGATTTCAAATATTGACATTTCCTTTCAATGTCAATAAAGTTGCTTTAGTAAAGGGGGACACCTTGGTCTGGGTAAAGTTTATTTTTTGCATTGTAATCATCTTCTTCTCGGGGAGGAGGGTAGCCAGGTATGGGAATATTATCGCTGGCAAAACTGGACTGGGCGGGGTGTGGATAGGGCTGATTCTCCTGGCACTGGTTACATCTCTGCCCGAACTTTTCACCGGTATAAGCGCTATCATCTTAGTTGGCGTGCCTGATTTGACCATTGGTAATCTTTTTGGAGCTAATGCCTTTAACCTTTTGAATCTGGCTCTGCTTGATATTGTCTACCATAATGGTTGGCTACTCAGGGCAGTTAGTCCTACTCAGCGACAAATGGGATGGTTTAGTCTGGCTCTGGTTGTGGTGGCTGCCGTTTCTATCCTTGTTAGCAGCCGGTTTTCAACGATGGGCATAGGCTGGGTAGGCTGGTATACCCCGGTTATTATCCTTTTATACCTTGTTTTTATGAGGATAATACTTCGTTCTGAACGGCGCCAGTCTCACCAACGAGAGGCTGAGGTGGATTATGGAGAAATGCCCCTGGGGAGGGTGTATCTTTATTTTGCTGTATCGGCTGCCTTTATTATAGGTGCTGGAATCTGGCTGGCAATAATTGGAGGCGAGATAGCCGGGGTTACCGGGTGGGGAGAAAGCTTTGTGGGCAGTCTTTTCCTTGCGTTTGCCACCAGCCTACCCGAAATTACCGTCTCCCTGGCGGCAATGAGGATGGGGGCAGTGGACCTGGCAGTTGCCAATATGATAGGTAGCAACCTGTTTAATATGACCATCATCTGCATAGATGATTTAGTCTATTTAAAGGGTCCAGTGCTAGCTGTAGTTTCGGAGAGTAATCTGCTTACCGCCCTTGTGGTTATGGTGATGACGTTGGTGTTTATTATGGGGTTTCACTTCAAACCGAGAAGGTTTTTCAGGCTGAGCTGGTGGAATTGTGTCTTGATAGGGTTATTCCTTAGCGGGGCTTATTTTAGCTTCATTCTGGCATGAGCGGGAAAGGTGGTATAGTAGTTGAAGCTGGGGAGAGGTGGCCGAGTGGTTCATGGTGCCGCAGGTTTGAGACCTGCACGGCTCACTAGCTAAATCCTCAGAATTTGCTAACAACCCCTCTTCCAGTACCCTCTTTTATTAATGTCAATAGTCAAAAATCACAATTTCCCCCGAATTTGTTTTACTTACTAAGAGGGATTATAATCTTCGTAAGAACAGGGATAATAGTCTAATCTACGGTAATGTTTTAAAAATGTCGAAAATATCAATTGTCGATGATGATGCAGCCCTTGAATTATTAGCTGAGAACTTAAGTTTCTTAGGACACGAAGTTCGCAGATTTAATTCAACCTCAAGCGCTTTGAGTTCATTGGATGACATTTTATCAAGTGACCTCATAATTCTTGATATTTTCATGGACATACCCGTTAATCTCTCTTATAAACTAGTAAGCGGAGTACGCACTTCGGGTATGGCTGTCTTCAGAGATATTCGTTCGAATAACAAAAATATCCCAATTCTAGCCTATTCTGCTTGCCAAGACAAAGACACAATTACCTTAATTAATAGAGACCCGAATGCAAGATTCCTAGCAAAATGGACTACACCCAGCATGAAGGATATAGTTAGCATAATCGAAACTAAGCTTGGTATTGAACATGCACCAACAACACCTAATGTTTTTATCGTACATGGTCACAATGATGCTTTAAAATATGAACTTAAGAACTATCTTCAAAATACGCTTGGTCTACCTGAACCTATTATCCTTCATGAACAAACCAACATGGGTAGAACACTGATACAAAAATTTGAAGACTACGCTTACTGTTCCAATTTGGCTTTTATATTGTTGACACCTGATGACAAACCTGCAAATCCCGATGACCTTGATGACGAAAAACGTCGAGCACGTCAGAATGTAATACTCGAGCTAGGATTTTTCCTAGGCGCTCTCGGTCGCGAGACCGGTCGTGTTATCCTATTACACGTTGGTCCCTTAGAATTACCGAGTGACCTATCGGGTGTAACCTATATTGATATTTCTAATGGAATTGAGTCTGCAGGTGAACAAATTCGTAAGGAGTTAGAAAATGTTAGCCAACAATCATGGTGAGTCATCTAATAATACTGATTCTCTTGATATTCAAACAAAATTAGATAAGTTGATACAAGAAAACAACTTACTGAAAGAAACAAATAAATCTCTGCAGAATCAGTTTGAACAAATCAAGAAGGAGCAAATAATTTACTTACAGAATGTTTCACATCAATTAGTCGCCCCCCTAAACGCAATGAAGTGGCATATTGAGAACCTTACTGCTGCTCGAATAAGTGTAGAGCGTGGGAAAAAAGTATTACGGTCTATCTATTCCCAAGCAACAATTGCTGTGCATCTCGCCAAAAATTTTGCTCTCATGTCTAATCTTGAGGCTGACCAAACTCTTGCCGCTCAAAGAGAGCCCCTTGAGGCGGTAGCCCTCAAGCGTTTGATGGTTAATCTAGCAGATGATTTTCAGCCTTCAGGTTGGGATAAGAGTGTACATGTTTCTGTTATTGACCACCCTCTGGAAGAAGCCCCTCCTGTCTTAGCCATTAAGAATTTAATAGGCCAGGTTTTCAGCAACATTATAGAGAATGCTATTAAATATTCTGCAACTGACACTGACATAAAAATATATGGCAATTATGATTCTGATAATGATACAGTATCTATATACATTGCCAATAAAGGAATTTCTTTGCCTTCTGACGAAATTGAACTCATATTTACACGCGGATATCGAAGTAAAGATGCGACAAATATTTATCCAGCCGGCACAGGCTTTGGTATGTATATCGCAAAGAAAATCATAGATATACACGAAGGTAACATTACAGCCTTTACAGACAAAGATGGTTTTTCGGTATTTCGAGTTACGCTTTCTGTGAAAGGGTTGAAAGGAAAGACGATACAACGTGAATCGAAAGACAGTACTAATCGTAGATGATGAGAGAGGATATGCTGAGGGTCTTCAAGATGCCCTTGATTATGAGGGCTTTAGAGTTTTAACAGCTACGACTGCTGAAGAAGCTCTGCGTATTCTAAAAAATGAACGAGTTGATTTAGCAACCGTTGATATAATGATGCCACCTGGTCGTTCCCTTGAATCTCCAGCTATAAGAAGTAATAGGACGGGAGTCGTACTTTGTAGAACGATAAAAAAACTATATTCTCATACTGACGTAATTTGTATAAGTGTAGTCATTGATAGAGATACCATTAAAGAAATTGAGGACCAACATATTCGGTTCTTTAGCAAAGGAGAGGTACCATTACGCACTGTTCTGGATTGTATAACTACGAAATTGCTAGGTAGGACTTTTGCTTCCTCAAGTGACGACTAATAATGTGTCTACTTTGTTCTAAGTAACAATTTTTCAGCTAATACTATCTCAAACATTTGCTAACATTTTTGCTAACGAACTTTTCACCACCATAATAAACGAGGTGGTACCAAGAAGTACCACCTGAAGCTAAATCACCTATACAAAGTTACCAGGATTTACTTATCTCCACGCTCACCTACAATATTCACCAAATCCCTTATGTGTGCTCTATACTACTGCCTTTGTAATTAAGACTGGAGCATAGGAACAAATAGGAAAAGGGGAAGCACCCGCATAAACAGAATACTATACTGGGTCAGTAAGGTTTGAGGATAGTTTGAAGCTGTATACTGCCATTGTGGATTGAGAGTAATCATAAGGGCGGAATATAGTTAAGGTAATTGAGAGGGAAGTGGTGGTGTCAGGGCGAGGCAGATTCTTTACTTTGCAACCTTTCTAGAGCCGTTATTATAAAATCTCTGACGAATTCATTCTTTTCCGTGTTTAAAGCTTGGGTAAGATGTTCTACTGCCCTTGAGCCTCCTATCTTTTTTAGTGCCAATACTGCTTCCTGTCGGACGAACCTATTCTCGTCCTTCAATACTGGAATAAGGGCATCTATCGCTGTTTCATCTGCCGTCAATCCAAGTAGTTCAGCTGCACTTCGCCTAATACCACTGTCTTTATTTCCGAGTTGTTTAGTTAGTTCCGCAATATCTTTCATTTCCGCTCTTTTCTTATATCATACCACTAATCTCACCACTTTGCATAAGTTATTGCCGTTATACTCCTCCACAATGTACTTCCCTCAAAAGACAGGGAATCCGTTGTGCCTAGCTGGAATGGTAAGCAATAGTTAACCTAAAAAGTTAACCTTTTAGCTTTAGGGGAATGACTGTGAATCATGTTCGCTTACTAGGGGGTACAGGTGCCCAATTTATGAGATAGACGTTTTATTTCCTATCTTCAGTCTGACAAATCAATCCAAGTATGAAAACGTCAGGTTGGTGAGGTTTGAGGATAGCCTGAAGGTTTATTCTCCAATAGTAAGCTGAAAGTAATAGTGAATGCGGAATGTGGTTACAGCCTCTATCTTTGGGTGAACTATTCCGAAGTCAGCTTGCCCCCTCCAAATCCATTTGGCCGGGCTTACTGTGCAGCCTCACCGCCGCCTTCAGTCTCAGTGTCAGTGCTGTCCACTTCAGCCTCAGCCTGGCTATTCTCAGTTCCCGCAAGCTTCACCTTAACTGCCGCTGGGCGACCATCACGTCCCTGACCCTTTTCAAATTCCACTTCCTGCCCTTCACGAAGGCTATTAAATTCCACTCCTTCAAGCTCGTTACGATGGAAGAAGAGGTCTCCTCCTTCCTCTGTCTTGATAAACCCAAAGCCACGGTCCATGAGCCTTGCGATTGTTCCTTTTGGCATATGATACTCCTTTTTAGACTTGAGTCTAATCCTCTCCTGATGATTTGTCAAGAACTCTGCAGATAGGGAATTCGTTGCTTCTAGGGGGTAGTATGACAGAGGTAGTATGACTGGAAGGCAGCAGGCTTTCACTTTGCAGCCAAGGGTTACCGACTGGCTGTGTCACGAGGTCACAAGACGATGAAATGTTGTCCGATAGCCGCATAGGTCTGCATTGCTAACTGGATACTTTTCACCGAGCATGGCATTGGCATCATCTAAATCGGCAGCCAGCCCAGCCCAGGAGATGGTAAAGAGTTTGTTGGCAAAATTAGTAGCAAAACCTGACTCATTTTAATCGTGTGCCGGGTCGCGATGCTCCTGGTCGTTCTAAAACCTTCCCCCCAGATAATCCTTTGGACAACCGGAACGATTTTGTTCCCTAAGTATACCGGGACGAAGTGTCCAGCTACTTGACAATAAATGCCGCTCTACTATTAAGAAAAGCATTGGATGTCTGAGCCGTACTCTCAATTCTCGCTATTTCACAAAAAGATGAAATATTACTAAGCAGACGATAACACATAAATACTATGGCATGCAAAGAAGCGATGTCTTGATTCAAGCCCTGTCTATTAGAGTCCCAAAGTTAAGCTTTTCAAGTAGGTCATGCATCTAATGCCCTTCCCACTATCAGGTACTACTGTTTGCACTTCCCCCTCAGAGCTATAGCTAGAGCACCCGGTCCGGCATGTACCCCCAGTGCCGGGCCTAACCTGGCTATTTTTATCTGCTCCCGATTAAATATAGCACTCAAACGGTTGGCTAAGACTTTCGCCTCATCAAGCGTGGTAGTATACATGACGGCCAGATCTTGAATATCGGTGAAGTTGCTTGCAAAGTCATAGAGCAGGTCGATACCCTTATTCCGGCTGCGAGCCTGGGTTGACGGCGCCATTTCCCCATCTTTAACTACCAGTATAGGTTTGATATTTAATACAGATCCCAGCAGTGCCTTTGCCTTTCCAATACGGCCACCTATAGCGAGGTATTTCAGGGTATCAAAGAGAGCCCATACACGAGTATCGGGGATCAATTGCTTTACCTCTTCAACCACATGCTGCAAATCCTTTCCAGAACTGGCAATAGCGGCTGCTTTGGCAGCAATAAGACCTACTCCCATTGATACCATCTCTGAGTCTATTACTTCAATTGGGCACTCTGTTGCCGCAATCTCTTTTCCTCGCAGTGCCGAGTTACATGTGCCACTAAGTTTGTTTGAGATGTGAATTGAGACAATCCCATCGGCTTGCTTAGATAACTTATTATAGATATCTGCAAAGTCCTGCGGGCTTGGCTGTGAGGTGCTGGGATGGACAGGATCATTCAGCAGCCTCTGGTAGAACTCCTCTTCAGAAATGTCTATGCGGTCACGGTAGGTATTGTGTCCAAATTGCACGTATAGAGGTATTACGGTTATTCCTAATTCTTCGGCTAAAGCCTGTGGTAGATCGGCGGTACTGTCAGTAACAATCTTGATTGTCATGATGATGCACTTCCTTTCATATTATTGAAAATGAAACCTTGCAGCTAATATACCACACTATACGATACATTATTAGTACTGGAACCATACTTTGATACAGCAGGTAATAAAATGGCTGATTGTTATATCTTGATGATTGCGCAATGTAAGCTTACAATTCGCATGGACGTTAAGAATTGAAGGTGATTGCCCAAATGCAAGCATACTGCATGAAGTGCTGGGCTAAGAGGGAAATGAGGGATACCAAACCTATAACCATGAAGAACGGGAGGCCAGCAACTCAGGGCGTATATCCCACATGTGGGACGAAGATGTTCAGGATAGGGAAGAGCTAAAGCTCATAAGTAATTACGTACAACAGAAGATAGTTTGTCCACACGTTGAGAAGTAGTCAAGATTGTAGAGAGGCAGGTTATATTTGCTGTGCTTTAACATAGAGTTTTTCTGGTGCCTTATCAAAATACCGAAGTAAAGCAGGACATAGCCAGCCTTCCATTTGCTGGCCTTCTACCTCATACCAATTGCCGTCATATTCTTCCCTCACCCATATCAATTCTCTCTGATAGCCTGGAAAGGGTGCTGATGAGAATATTAGCCTGAATCCACTCCTAGCATTCGGTATTGCCTTAACCAGATTATCAATCATCTCCGGAACACCCGCCACAAATGGTTCCTTATTCAATCCGACGGCTTCATCATCAAAGACCCAAGTCCCTTGATACCAGTAGGGTGAGATCACCATAATAGCGTTAGCCATTTGCGCCTTCTTACTCACTTGTCATCGACAACAATGTCAAAACCGAGTAATGAATACTATGAATAGCTGGCCTGCTCTTGTCAAGCCAACAGAACAGAGAGGAAGCTCTAGCTAGCTCAAGTGTTAAACGAAAGTCAAATTGTTCAACAAGGTAACAAAACAAGCCTTTGTGACCTTGACTGAACATAATAGACTTTCGTTCTAATAGACAACTTAAAGCCAAATTGCTATAATGCGCACAGGATCTGTATGATTGAATGTCTGATACGCTATTGTCAGTCAGCTAGACCATATAGGTAGGCACCTGATGCTGGGAAATAGGATACAACCTAGGTTTGTCTTGATATTGTGGCTCGTGATGCAAAAGCTTATACGAATGGTTTATCACGTTAAGCCTCTCAGGGGTGATGGTAATGATATCATTTGTGTGAAGCTTCGGCGCTATAATGCTCGTCCTATCACGCTAGGTGATGGTTCTGAAATCAAAGCTGGCGACAGAATCATAGAGCTTCATTTCAACAATGCCTGGTTTAAAAAAAGGCGTAAACTGAATCTAAAAGCCTCAAGTTTGCCTTGGGAAGACCTTCATTGTTTTAAACAGGACCTCAGCTTCCTAGCTGAGCAAATAGCTAGTGGCATGTTTGATAGGGTGACTGCGCTTCACGGCACTACTCTGCTGCATGGACTTGCTAGACGACTGGGATTCCAAGTCGAGGAGCTGCCCAATACCTTGTGGAAGAAGGGAACCGAGCTCTATATAGCCGGGTTAATGCAAATCTATCATTTAGGGATAACGGAGAAATTCAAGATTGCAGGCAAGCCTTTGGTGCTTAAAGAGGTCTGGCTTTCTAGAGCAGCCCTGCTGAGGAGATATGGCGCCACACACGTGAATTTACCCGTACCCTGACTTTTTGGAAGACAGGTAACTCCTACCGAAGGAGGCAGAGCCATGAGGCTACCACGGATACCAATTGTAAAGGACGCCATCCCCTACCTAGTGGTATGTGTAGCCCTAGCCATGGCTGTCTATCTTCTGATGCCGCTTGCATCCGCAATCCCACTAACACTCCTTGTTCTAATTGCCTTTTTCTTTCGCGACCCTGAGAGAAAACCTCCTCATTTGCCTAGTGCTCTCATTTCGCCAGCAGATGGGAGAATAATCAAGATCAATGAGGTCTTTGAAGAGAGATTCCTGAACGATGTGAGTCAGAGGGTGAGCATATTCATGTCTCTCCTTGACGTGCATGTGGTTCGCAGTCCCACCTATGGGAAGGTTGAATACTTGAACTACGAAAAGGGAAGGTTCCTGCCTGCGTTTCACAAGCTAGCTTCGCACGAAAATGAGAGGAACTTCGTTGGCATCTGCAACAGCCACGCCAAGGTTTTGATAACCCAAGTCGCAGGTGTGATAGCAAGGCGCATCGTCTGTTATTTGAAGGAAGGTGACACTCTAGTACAGAGCCAGCGAGTCGGCCTCATCAAATTCGGCTCCCGAGTAGATATCTACGTACCCATGTCGGTAGAGATAACGGTTAGAAAAGGGCAGAGAGTAAAAGGCGGGGAAACTATAATCGGGAGGTTGAAGACTGAATAGCTTTAGATGGTTACCAAGCCTTCTTACTCTATTAAACCTGACGGTGGGTACTATGGCCATCATTCTTAGCATGGAAGGCAATTTTTATGGGGCAGCGATAGCGGTCGTGGTGGCACTACTTTTTGATGGTTTGGACGGCTGGGTTGCTAGGAGACTGCACACCACTAGCGACTTCGGTGGAAAACTTGACTCGTTGGCAGACATCGTCTCCTTTGGTATAGCTCCAGCGGTAATCCTATATGGCATCGGATTGAAAGAGTTGGGCATTCTGGGTTGGCTCGTGGTTATTCTGTTTCTCATTGCAGGAGCGGTCAGGTTAGCTCTGTTCAAGCCCGGATCGGTCACCGGTTATTTTGTAGGACTACCGATTACGGCAGCTGGTGGCGTAGCTGTCTCGTTGGTAATTTCACGAGTCGATTTCACGGCGTGGGGTTTGGCCACAGTGCTAATCCTACTAGCAACTTTAATGGTTAGCCGGATTCGTTACCCGGACATGAAGCGTCTTAATGTCAGAGACATAAAGCTCTGGAAGATATTACTGTTAATTGGGATAGCAATTGCTGTTACGTTGGTCGACCTCAAGTATCTGATTTTCCTGCCGTCTGTAATATACATTCTATATGGGATCAAAGACTGGGCCCTTTCTAAAGTATGCATTATTAAGGGACGGCATTGCTCTGTCCCCAAAAACTAGTCCAGTTATAATGTTCCTTTTTTAGCCAACGGCTTCACGCTGGGCCTTTAAGCGTGAAAATCAGCGCACCTTTTTATCCGGATTGTCTGCCATCGCCAGAAACACTTCGGATTGCACAAATTGGCTGATTGTGCAATGGTCAAGAAAGTAGTTAATTGGATTATATTCCCCCCCTCCCGTACTCCAGCTAGCTAGTTCTCCACGGCGTATCCCAAGATACTCTTGGACTTATATGCAACATCATTTGAGGTGCCCCCATTTTTAGTACCACTCACAATGAGAGAGTCCCTGCCATTTCCCCTGGTTGTGTAGCCTCTTCGGCTTGATTCTTTTCGTAGTATCGCCTGGCAAACTCTACCGGAGTCAGGTAGTCCAGCGAGCTGTGCGGTCGATAATTATTGTACTCCTGCCTCCAGTTTTCCACAATAGCCTGGGACTCCTTTCCGTTACGGAAGATTTCACGGTTCAGGTACTCATCTCTTAACTTGTCAAAGAAACTCTCAATGTAGCCGTTCTCCCAGGGACTGCCCGGCGTAAGGAACAAGGTCTGGCAGCCGGATGTCTACAACCACCGACAGACTGCCCTGGCGACAAACTCAGGCCCATTGTCACTGCGAAGAAACCTTGGTACCCCAAGCGTCATGAATAGCCACTCCAGGACTCCCACTACTCCCGAGGCTGGTATTGACGGCGCAACCCTGATGGACAGGCATTCCCTAGTGTACTCGTCGATTATGGCCAGAATCCTAAGCTTACCACCACGCTCAGTTCTATCTTCAACAAAGTCGTAGCTCCAGACGTGGTTCGGGTACTGTGCTTTGTTCACTATTTCCCCTACCGGACCCACTCTGCGTCTCCTGGGTCGTCTCAGTGGTAGACTGAGTCCTTCAGCCTGGCGTTTTCTTCTTCTAATGCCTTCAGCCGTTTGAGTTCAGATAGGGTCATTCCGCTATACTTACCCTTCCAGCGGTGAATGGTCGCTGGTGAGACTCCATGCTCTCGGGCAACATCAACTACCTGGCTTCCAGCGTCAACCTCCTGGAGAATCCGAAATACCTGCGCCTCCGAATACCTTCTTGTTTTCACTTATGCTTCCTCCTGTTCTTATTTTACAGGAGTCTCGCATTAAAGGTGGTCCTATTTTGGGGGGGCAGGTCAGTCTGGGGTAGAGATGGCATTGTTACTTGTCTGGAGGCGAATGTTATGGAATCGTTTTATACAACAATATTCTCTATTACAAGACATTATTGTGCGTTGCTGAACAAGATAGCGGTTTGTGTCCCCAGTTAGAATTTCAGGGCTCCCCCCATTCATCATCTGTATGTTATTACGTGCCTATAGTCCACAAGGTTTGACAAATGGCACCCATAAGCTATAAAGTATACTCCGTATAGAAGGTTGAGATTACACTTCTGTCACTTGTGTTGCCATTCTGATTTCAAGGAGTAGGGGATGAGGGACTTTGATAAAACACAAGAGCAGCTCATAAATGAATTGTTGCAAATACGCTAACGGATTGCTGAAAAAAACCAAATGATGGTCAGCCTGTCTCACACAGCGAGTGAGCAGAAAGAGGAGTACATATGCGTAGCCTCAGCTGGAGAGTGAAACTGACGGCGCTCTTTACACTGGTTTTGCTTGCGTCGCTACTGTTACAATTGTTCTACGTTCTTCCGGCTATCCGAAACCAGCAACTAGAAATGACAAAGGTCCAGCAGAGAGAGGTCGCCCGCAATGTTGGTTGGGCACTGGAGCGCGATCTAAAGAGGATCGCGAATGAGCTGACGACAATAGCTAAGGGGGCGGAGTTTCGCAATATGGATGTTGTCAACCAGCCACAGGTCATGGGCGAGATTGTTGAGATTTCAACGTCTCTCAGCTCTCTTTTGGTAATGGATGCCGAAGGCTGGTTCGTTTCCGGTACTGTGGATAACTTTCCCGCCTACACAACCAAGAGCTATGCTGATAAGCCCTACTTTATCGTTCCTTTTGAGCAAGGCGAAGTCAGCTTCGACCGTCCTCAGTTCTATTCCCAACTAGAGATTGTAGCCACTAGTGTTAGTGTACCTATCGAGTCAGATACAGGAGAGAGAGTGGGTGTTCTAGTAGGCAATGTGGTGCTGAACGAACTGATTGAATATGTGGCAAACTATCCGCTACGAGAAGAGCAGATCGCCTTCTTGGTAGATAGAGAAGGCAGGGTAGTTGCTCATTCCGAGATAGACCTGTTCGCTCTCGAAGAGGGTCCACTGTCGTTGGACTACAGTGACTGGCCAATGGTGCAAACCGTCATGGCTGCGGGGCGGGGGGTAGATGGGTATCAAAAGTATGTTACCGCGGGCGTGTCTTACTTCGCCACCTATGCTATCCTGGAACCCAATGGCTGGGGGGCAGTGGTAGAAGTCCCGATGTCTGTGATATTGGGTAAATCTAACGTGCTGAGCGCGCAACTCATGCTGATCAACATTGTGCTCTTTACTGTTGCGCTGGGTATAACACTCGTCCTTACAAAGCAGATAATGGCGGCACAGAAGTGGGCGGAGGACAGATTACGAGAATCCGAGGAAAAGTTCCGAGTTTTCATGGAAACTGCCACTGATTTGATGGCTATTACAGATAAAGATGGAAAATATACTTATGTGAATGATTCAATGGCAAGGACTTTAGGATATTCTAAAGAAGAGCTGATTGGAATGCATGTTACCCAGGTTTTAAAAAGAGAAGCTACGGAAAAGGATTTCAAACCAAATTGGGACAAATTCGCTACTAATGGAGAAACTAGTCTTGAAACTACTTTTTTAACTAAAGAGGGGAAGGAAATTTGCTGTGAAATAAAGACTCTTGCTGTTTATGATAGTGATGGTAACTATATAGGAAGTAGAGCAGTACATCGTGATATCACCGAGCGCAAGCGAATGGAGCAAGAACTCGTAGAGAAAACTACGCAGGCAGAAGCAGCTAGTCAGGCCAAGTCCGAATTTCTGGCCCATATGTCCCATGAACTACGAACTCCACTCAATATCATCATTGGCTTTTCTGAGTTGATGCTGGATGGGGTGCCGGGAAAGGTTAATGAGGAACAGAAGCAATGTCTTAGCGATGTTTTGAGTAGTAGCCAGCACCTGCTGAGCGTGATTAATGAGGTCCTTGACCTGGCTAAGATAGAGTCGGGCGAAGTGGAACTCAAGTTGAGCAATATCAGACTGACCGGTGTAATACAATCGTTAAGAAATGAAATGATGCCCATTCTTACTGCCAAAAAGCAGAGCCTTGAAGTTAATGTGGAAGAGGGGCTTCCCATGGTTCGTGCCGATAGGAACAGAGTAAGGCAGGTGCTCCTCAACCTGCTCAGCAACGCGAGTAAATTTACACCCGAAAGCGGCAAGTTGAAGGTTGAGGCAGTCAGGGAGAATAATTGGTGTCGTATCAGCGTGGTTGATAATGGAATCGGTATCAAGAAGGATGACCAAGAAAGGATATTTGAACAATTTTCCCAGCTAGATAGTAATCTAGCGAAGGAGGAGGGCGGTACTGGTCTGGGGCTAGCTATTGCCAAGCAGATTGTAGAAATGCACGGCGGGCGAATTTGGGTAGAGAGTGAATACGGAAATGGAAGCCGCTTTACTTTTACTTTGCCCCTAGCAGCAGCCGCTTTGCCGTGGCCTGAGCAGGAAACGGGACAACTATTTTGAGCGGGGAGAAACAAGCACTGAAAAGATACTGATTACGGAAGACAACCCAGAAAATATGAGACTGGTTGACATGAGCCTAGAGCAAGAACCACTCCATGGAGGATGGCCAGTTTTCATAGCTGCCCCAGGGATTCTACACTTAGCCATAGGGTTAATCTGAACCTCATTCGTTTGACGAACACGCCTAGATATAATAAACTTATATTGCTGGTCGCGGATAGGATACGAGCAGTTCTTGTAGTACCGGAATAAACTGCTTCTTCTCAAATAGGAGTTCGGGAACTGTCCAGAGTGGGCAGCCAATCTGGAAGCATTCCAATCAGTGCTGGGCGTGGAGATGAGGAAAAATGTAAACAAGGCACCAAGAAGGCTTTTACGGCAACTGTTGGTGCCGTTTAATCTGGAAAGGGTCGGCTGCCAATTCGGGGGAGGAAGGGGGGAGGACAAATGAAAAAAATGAAAAAGTCCACCATTGGTTGCCTGGTAGTGATAGGGGCGGTGGTGCTGCTGTTCGTAGTTGTCGGCATTATCAACGCCGTCTCCAAGCCTTCTGATACTGAGGAGTCCTCAACCACGACACAGCCACCGGCTGAAACCGAGGGTGAAGAGTCTTTCACACAACCCGTGGAAATAGAGCTTATGGAAGGGCAAAGTGAGGGGCTTATTGAAATCAGTGGCCACGGTGGCACCCCTGGGTTTATCAAGCTGGTCATTACATCCCAGAGTGATGACCGGCTGAATATTACCATTTTGCCAGGAACGCTATTTGAGCCTCTATCAGCCAGTGTGCAGAGCATGGTAGCTACAACAGAGAAAGTCCTGATGCTACAACCGCATAAGACAACCGAGCCTTTTGACATTGAAGCCGTCTCCATCAACATGGAACTAGACATACCCGGTGAGGATGATAGCCTGGCGCTGAGTATTACTCCAGCCGGCGGGGAGTTTATGAAGCTACTTAATTCAGCCAGTTTCCAGGATGAATCTTATCGCATCAGGCAATTTGCCCTCTGGACTATCACCGATAATCCCAAGCGTAATGAATACGCTGGCATTGACGGGACGAAAACTATCCCCAATGATGAGGAGATGGAGAGAATACGGAGCCTGTTTGATGAGGTGGGAATCCCGACTGAAGATTATAGGGCGTTACAGATAGCGGTTTATGCCGAGCTTGTAGATGCACAAACCAGAGGACTTATTGAGGTCAACTCCTGTGGTCAAGGTGCCATTAATTACATAGAGATAAGCCTTACCTCAAAGAGCAATGATGCCCTAGAAATTGCTATTTTACCGGGGGTGATATTTACGCCGCAGGCAGCAGGTGTCCAAAGCATGGTAGTTATCGCCGAGAAATTATTAATGCTGTATCCACATGAGACAGTGGGACCTATTGACCTTAATACCGCCTGCGCCAGCATGGAGCTGGATGCGCCCAGCGAGAGTGACAATCTGATACTGAGTTCAGAAGCAGCCCCCGATGACCTGATACTTCTGCTAGACCTGCCTGATTTCCACGAAGAGGAATTTCGCGTCAGGCAATTCGCCATCTGGACTATCACTGATAATCCCAAGCGTGATGAATATGTTGGCATTGGCACCTTTGGCTTCGGTAGTGGTCCGAGTGATGAAGAAATAGAGAAAATCCGGGTTCTTTTTGACAAAGCAGGAATTTCAACTGGCAAGTATCGGGCACTAAGCTAGGATAGCCAAAGCAAAATCAGGAATAAGAATCGGCATTGTCAGGTTGAAGTCTGTTTAGATTGGCAGCCTCAAGCCACACCCTCTCCGGGTGGTTAGCCTTTTGTCCTATCCGTAACTCGTGTCCTTTGACAAATGGTGCTGGATATAATAATCTAATGCTGGGCTGTGGAGCTTGGATAGAAGATAAGCGGCTGTTAGAAAAGCGGGAATAAGCCTTTTCCTAATGAAAGTTCAGGAACTATCCAGGCTCAATAGCCATAGCGTTCCCCGATAGCTCAATGGTAGAGCGGGCGGCTGTTAACCGCTAGGTTGTGGGTTCAAGTCCTACTCGGGGAGCTTATTATTTCTGCTGGTTAAAAATATCTCCAATGCTCTGGTCAGTGGTGTTTGTGAGCTACACAAGCTAAACCAGACCAAAAAGATAAAACACGGCAACTACTATTGAAGCAGCTAGAAGAGCACCAGTAGCCACCTGAGCTGGTGAGTGATACTCCAGCTCTATCCTCGCCCAGGCAGTTAAAGGAACTAGCACAATAGTTACGGCAACTATCCAGCCGTATAAAATAATCAACACTGTTACTGAAGCGGCTATAAAAGCAGTGTGAATGCTTATCTTCCACCATAGATTTATACCCATAAATACGACTACGGTTGAAACTCCAACAACAAAAGTAGCTATCAGTATCAGCGGCGCCCCAAGGAAAGGAAGAATGGCACAACCTATGCCAGCACAAATACCTGCCAACAGGTAAATCTTAGTCCGTTGCTCACGAACAGGGATGAAGAAACCCTCAATTCTCTTACTGCGAATAAGATAAACAATAACCAAGTAAACAGGCAACAGGCTAAGAGCCACTAAAATCAGCCACCATTTAAGGGCATCAACAAAACTTGATGTCACCCTGAATGAAAGTAATAGGACCACTACCAGACTCACCAAGAAGGGATTCAGGATATTAGAGGTCAGGTTAGCGACTCGTTTTCTCATTTTACCTCACATTTGTCTCAAATGGCTCTGGAATCAGTCATAGCCAAACATTATATCATACCAACCTGTGGTGTGCCTCTAGCAGAGAGCATATCAAAGAGGAGGGAAAGGAATATTTCTGAGAGGGGTCTTCACCTCCTTTATGCCTGAAAATTGCCAGATTGAGAAAGATTTAAGGCAGCCTCAGCATGAATTCTAGTGGTATCAAGAACCGGCATACCAACAACCTGTTCAGAAAGAATCATTGGTAATTCAGTGCAGCCTAATATCAGAGCTTCAATACCCTGTTTATCGGCCAACATCCTGGCAATCCGTGACAGTTCTTGCCTGGTTTCCTCAACGATATCGCCATTTACAAGCTCAGCCATTATTTTGCGGTGGATATAGTCCTGTTCGGCTTGTTCAGGAGTAACCACAGATACACCATATTTGGTCGAAAGAATATTGTTATAGAAATCAGCTCCCATAGTGAATCTGGTGCCGAACAAACCGACTCTGGTAAATCCGAGCTTCCTTGCCACCTTACCCGTTTCGTCAACAATACTCAAAAGCGGAATGGGCGACTTAGCCGCCACCTCGTTGAAAACTAGGTGGGGTGTGTTTGACGCCATAATAACAAAGTCGGCACCGGCACTAGCCAGCGAATTGATTGCTTGACAAAGGAGGTCAATCGCTTCTGGCAAGTTCCCTGATTCCATCAAACTAATAAACTCATGAAAGTTCAGGCTATACACAATAATTACCGGATAGTGGTACCCCATTCCCCTCTGACGACAAAGGGTAGTGATAATACGATAATACTCCACTGTTGACGCTGGAGCCATTCCTCCCAGAATACCTATCTTCTTCATAATTCCTCCTTTATTTTATTTGCCCCGATACAACCCGATTATAGCAAATTAGACCCCGTCTGCAAACTGACAGTGTGTCTCAGAAGTAGTAGAATTATAAATAGCACAGGATGCATTGCAGCCAAGGGCTGCGGCACTCTATCTTGGTTTAGCCTGAAGGCGTTTTCTAAAAGAGAGAAAGCTCCGGGGGCAAATCCAAGATATCTGAATTACCAAAGTGGAAAGGGGGGCATACCACAGCGGTAGTGCATTTGACAACAGGCATATTAATGGTCATAATATAACCAACTGGCAACAAACACCTTTGTCAGATGCCATAGCTGTAGAGGTGAGGGCACCATCCATTTATTGAAGGTGGGGTGGTCAAGTGTCCTTTCTGTAATGGGCAGAAGCCCAAATTCAGCTACTATGGCTATTATGCTGAGGAAAGCAATGACGAGGGAAAAGGCACTGGCTTTAGGAAGGGAACCACCTGACCCGAGAGTTATTACTCTAGAGCAGGAATCTGCCCGGTGGCAGAAAAGAAAGGAAAACAAAAAAAGAGCCACCCAGAGGGAGATTAGAATGCTGCAAAAACTCATCCAGCTTATAGCCAAGGATGGGTTTTTTGATGAACAGAAGAGGGGGGAGCAATGGGGCATTGGTCAGGTGAGTTGCTTCGTAGACAAAGCACCCCGGGATGGCTGGAATTTAATTGTTGTTGCTCTAGAGAAGAGCCAGTTTATGCTCCACCAGGGGTGGGGTGACCTGCTGGGGGCATACCATGCTGAACTTGATGGCCAGCTCAACCTCAAGAATTACATCCAGATAACTCCAGAAGAGGTAGAGGGGTATTTGAGAGAAAGGGAGGAAGGATGACAGCAGGTGGAACTGAACTTGAAGCCCTAAAGATAATTAGCCAAGCTGGGGAAAGGTTTATGTGCGGCGGGTAAAGCTTGTTTGCTTGCCTATGGGACGACCCCACCCTACTTGGCTAGGAGGTGGGGTGGGGTCAACAGTAACTTAATTTGAAACGAGGAGGTGATGGAGCAAGCAAGCTTAAAGATAGACCCATTTTTCAGGGGTGGGGAAACGAAAGAGCAAACCCTAGAGAAAATCATCCTTGCCCAGGAGCTGGGGGCAAGGGTTTCAGAGGTAAAAGCAGCTTTGGACAGTGGAGATAGTAAGTTGGTCAAATTGAGAACTTAAGGCTAGCAAGAAGCGGTCAAGGAGCTATACACGAGAAGGGGGGTGGTTACCAATGCAAGAGCCACTTAAAAGAAGGGCTTCGGTGTTTGCGGCTCAGGTGGAGTCGTTTATCAAGACAGCAGAGTTGGCTAAACCCAAGGTTTTCCTCAAGCGGGAGGAGGTGGAGCCAAAACTAGCCCCGGTGATGGAGAGGTATGTGAGCAGTTGCTCCAGGGTTGATAGACAACTGCAAAATGTGCTCAACCGGGTTCAAAGGAAATCTCCAGACCCTGACCTTGAAGCTAAACTAGCCAAGGCTATTGAACGGCTCGCAGAACTAAAGAAGCCATATATTTGAAGTTGATTTAGGCAGACTGAAGTAGAAGATGTTGGCAAAGGATTTAGATTTGAATGTGAGCCGCGGAGGAGTCGAACCTCCAACCGGCTGATTAAGAGTCACCAACACACGCTCAAACTGCTTAACAAATTAACTGTATCACAGCTAGCGGAGTTAAGCAATTTAAGTAAAGCATTTATCTCACAAGTTAAGCACGGAGCACGTTCACCATCTCCAAAACTGCTTGAGGTTTTGGCTACTCTGGAAAGGCCAAAAAAGCCAGGCAAAGACTATCTTGATCTTTTCCTGCAATCCCGCCAGGCAAGGGGAGTAAGCCCACAAACGCTACGATACTATCGCGAAAGGCTATCAAAATTCATTGCCCATGTTAATTACGTCAATACGGGTAGGCAGGACATAGAGAAATATCTAAACTCAATCCCGCCAAATCAGTATGGTCTAGCTACTCTGACCTGCCCCCCGAAAACGAGTCCAGTTTCATGTTAGACTGGAAATTGAGAAAGGGGGCATTAAATGGTGAAAAAATCTTACACTCCGGAGCAGATTATCAACAAACTCCGCGAGGCTGAAG
>Ga0307378_10000902_pt1 | contig 49738 bp, 53 predicted proteins | sample UN1MG_FD_202238 | JGI IMG/M metagenome (GOLD analysis project Ga0307378, IMG submission 202238) | Soil microbial communities from Risofladan, Vaasa, Finland - UN-1 | ecosystem: Environmental > Terrestrial > Soil > Coastal area > Acid sulfate soil | place: Finland: Risofladan, Vaasa | collected... | reverse complement strand
TGACGGGGTTGGTTCCGCCGGAGGTGTTGCCGTTAGCAAGTACCTCTGCCCAGGTCAGCGACCCGTCCGCATCGAGGACAACCTGCCTCCAGCCAGTCGTTGTGCCATCCGTGTTGACCCAAAGCTGCCCCGTGGCCCCGAGAGTCCGCTGGTACAGGTCGCCTTCGTTACCGGCAACAAGGGCGACGTTGGGGTCGGCCGTGCCCCGCTTCACATTGTCGGCGGTGATCCTACCGCCGGCAATCAGCGACACGTCAACCGACAACTCAATGTCATCGGACGACGTGTCCACGGTACGGGGGAGCCCGTCCGTGTCGTCCTGAAGCATCATGTTGTCGGTTTGGGTCGCCATTTACCTAACCTTGCCGAGAGGCGTAACCTTCATCGAACAGACCCGGAACTCGCGGAGGTTCGCAAGGTCGTGGTCCTTGCCGTGTTCGCACTCCAACGCTTCCAGCCGGTGCCGGACAATGCGTTGGAGCACCCCTACGATGTTTTGTTGCTCGCGTGCGGAGAGGTCGCCCTCGGCGACCGCCTCCGTATCGAATTCGATTTCAAGGCATACCTTCATGCGTTACTCCTACGGGCGACGGGCGATGAATTCGGGCTGGAACAGCACCTTCGGGGTTGTGGAGGCACCATCGCCACCTTGGAGGATCCCAACCTTGAAGATGACGTTACCGCCGCCCGTCGGGGGGGTGAGGGTTGCCTCTCCACCAGTGGTCGAGAGGAACACGACCTTACTGTTGTCGGCGGCCCCGGGGGCTGATCCGAACGTCGTCGGGACGTTCGATCCGGTCACAGTGAAGACGCGAACGGGGTTGGTTGCCGTCGAGGCGGTCGCCGCGATCCCGATCACGTAGGAATCGAGCGCAGTACCCGTGTTGGAGTCGGCGCGGATCACATCGCCAGCCGTGTCGAAGGTCACAACGTCGCCAATCGAGATGGGACCTCCTGCCGTGAACTCGATGCCGGCACCCTTGCCGCTAATGTCGAGGAACTGATTGGCCTCGATGGCGAGGTTGGCGGTGGTGGAGTCGAACGTGAAGAAGTTGTTCGTCCCATCATCGATCACCATCCCCGCCGCAGCGTTCGCGGCGAAGGTCATGTCGATGGACCCGGCCGAGGTCACGTCCACCGTTCCGCTGGTGGTCGTGCTCAAGGTCAGGGTCGCACTGTCAACGGTGAAGTTCGACGCAGCGGAGGCGTCGAGGCTGATCGCCTCGGTGCCCGACACATCGAAAGCACCCTCGGCACCCGAAGTTATGATCGTGTTACCGCCAACGTAGGCCGTCTGCAAGGACAGGCCGCCACCGGCCCCTGTCGTCACTACCTGCTCCCAGGTCGTACCCGAGCCCGTCGAGGTGTTGACGTAAAGCTCTCCAGTAGTGCCGGTGTCCCGCAGGAACAGCGAACCAGCCAAGCCTGTCACGGACGCGTCAGGGTCGCTGGTGCCGACAAACAGTTCGGCCGTGTTACCGCCCGTCCCCGTTGCGGAGAGCGTCGCCACCGGGTCGGCCTCGCCGACCGTCGAATTCAACGCGAATTCACCAGTACCGACGTTGACCACCATGCCGGTCGCGCCCGTGGCGTTCCCCAGCGTGAGCGTCCGGGCAGCCGCCCCTGTGCCGATGTTGATCGCGTTGGCATTGGCATCGTTGCCAATGTCGATGGCCCCGCCTGTCGAGTTGATCTCGACCCCGCCTGCACCATCCACCAAAGTCTCCCCGGCCGATGTGACCAGAACGTCCCCGGCAGTCGTCGTGCTCAGGGTCAGATTCGCGCTGGCAACCGAGAAGTTCGACGCAGCGGAGGCGTCGAGGCTGATCGCCTCGGTGCCCGACACATCGAAAGCACCCTCGGCACCCGAAGTTACGATCGTGTTGCCATTGACGTAGGCGGCCTGGAGCGTGACCGCAGCCACATCGTCCGTGGTGGCCACCTCGACCCATACCGTGCCCGAGCCCGTCGAGTTGTTGATGTAAAGTTCACCACCCGTGGCGGTGTCTCGCAGGAACAACGAGCCAGCTTGGCCTGTGATCACACCATCCGGGTCGCTGTCGCCGACGAACATGTCGGCCGAGTCGCCACTCGTACCCGAGGTCGTCAGGGTCAAAATGGGCGTGGTCTCAGGGACCGTCGAATCGAAGCTGAAGCCACCAGTACCAGAATCGAAATCGACTCCCGTAATCCCGGTGGCGTTACCGATCGTGACGGTACGGGCTGCTGCGCCTGTTCCGATGTTGATCGCGTTCGCGTTGGCATCGTTGCCAATGTCGATCGCCCCGCTGGTGCTGTTGATCTCAACACCATCGACGCCATCGAGTAGAATCTCGCCCGAGGTCGTTGTGGCAAAGTTGAGGTTCCCACCTGCGACGGAGAAGTTGGATGCCGCGGAAGCGTCAAGACTGATCGCCTCAGTACCCGATACATCGAAAGCACCCTCGGCGCCCGAGGTCACAATCGTGTTGCCCCCGACGTAAGCCGTCTGCAAGGTCAGGCCGCCACCGGCTCCGGTCGTCACTACCTGCTCCCAGGCCGTGCCTGAGCCCGTTGAGGTGTTGACGTAAAGCTCGCCCCCGGTTCCCGTGTCCCGCAGGAACAACGAGCCCGCTTGGCCTGTGATCACACCGTTCGGGTCGCTGTCGCCAACGAACATGTCAGCCGAGTCGCCACTCGTACCCGAGGTCGTCAGGGTCAAGATGGGCGAGGTCTCGGGGACCGTCGAATCGAAGGAGAAGCCACCCGTGCCAGAGTCGAAATCGACTGCGGTTGCCCCTGTGGCATTGCCGACCGTGATCGTGCGAACCGCTGCTCCCGTACCGATGTTGATCGCGTTCGCGTTGGCATCGTTGCCAATGTCGATCGCCCCGCCGCTACTGTTGATCTCGACGCCACCGACACCATCGATCAAAACCTCGCCAGAGGTCGTGGTGTTGAGGTCGAGGTTCCCACCGGCAACGGTGAAGTTCGATGCCGCGTCAGCATCCAAGCTGATCGAAGCCGTGGTATCCACCAGCACATCGCTGACCGAGACAACGAAATCCTCAGTGCCCGTGAAGGTCACATCGCCTTCGGCACCCGAGGTCGTGATTGTGTTGCCTGCCTCGTAGGCCGACTGGAGTGTGGCCCCTGCGGCTGTCGCAAGTGCTGTCCAGGCCGTGCCTGAGCCCGTTGAAGTGTTGAGGTAAAGCTCGGAGCCCGTGCCGGTGTCGCGGAAAAACAGCGAGCCTGCATCGGCCGTAATCGAACCCGAAGGGTCGCTGTCTCCGACGAAGAACCCAATCGAATCGCCGCCCAGGCCCGAGGTCGTCAACGTGACGATGGCTTCATCTTCGTCGTTCGGACCTGAGATGACGACCGAACCGGCATCGCCGGAGGTGTTGCCGTCACCCGTGGTGAGAAGGATCGAAGCACCAGCGTTCGTACCGGCAGTCGAGCTACCCGCCGTCAACGCAATGTCGTTGGCCGAGGCATCGGAGGCATCCGCGGTGTCGATCGTGACCGTGGTGGTCGCGTCGAGGTCGAGCGCTGCCGCCGACGACACATTCACGTCGCCAGAGGTCAGGGTTGCAAGATCGAGGTTTCCTGCCGTGACACTGACGTTGGACGCCGCCGTACCGTCGATGCTGAACCCATTGGATCCAGTCATCTGCACGTCGAAGGACGTGCCGTCGAAATCAAGGGCCGTGTCAAGATCGATGCCCCCCGAGGTCGTGACGACCATCGTTTCGGTGCCAGCAATGGTGACATTGCCTTCAGCCCCCGAGGTCGTGATCGTGTTGCCCGCCTCGTAGGCTACTTGCAGATCCACGATGCCCTGCACCGTGACCTCCGTGAATGTGATCCCGGTCGTCGTGGAAGTGTTCGTGACCTCCCAGCCGCCAGTGCCATTGACCTGGAGAATCGCTACGTTGACCTTCGTGATTGCCCCCGCAACCGTAGTGTCCGTGACGAATTGGTTCTGAACGAAATCGACGGTGGTGCCCGTGAGACCCACACCCTGAAGGATCAAAGCCGTGCCGATGTGGCTCTTGACCTCAAAAAGACCGTCGTTCGCCTGATCGTTCGCCCCCGAGAACTGAATCAGATCGCCTATGGCGAAGGTCGCCGAGCCAACCGTCGTGACCGTTGGGTTCGACGTGGCCGCCACACCAGCCACGAAACCCGTCGCCGCCACGGTGTCTACCGTCCCTGTTGGCAGGTAGTTGATGACGATGCCACCAGTCTGCCCGACGGCGACCGTGTACCCGTCGTTCAGGTACAGGTGGTTGTCTGCGATGTTGACCGTCTCGGAGTCCACCGTCACGGTGGTCCCCTGGACGTGGAGGTTCCCGTTGATCGTTACGTTCGCCCCTGAGATGAACTCCCAGTCGTTGGACGACTGGATAACGTCGGGTGTGCCTCCCGTCTCAGGCGTGCGAGGCAAGCCCGTTACGAGGTCTACGATCAGTACATTGTCGGTCTGGTTTCCGGCCATTTTAGGCTCCTATCGGCGGTGCGCGATGAATTGGGGGTTGAGCATCACGGCGGGTGTCGTTGTGGCACCATCCGCCCCTTGCAGTGTTCCGACGATAAAAAGGGTGTTGCCACTCGTCGTCGGCGGCGAAAGTGTTGCTTCTCCTGTGGTCGCGGAGACCCACACGGTCGAGCCGTTGGTCGCTGCTCCGGGCACCGATCCGAATCGGATCGGAGGGCATGACCCGTGTTTCGTGTAAACCTGCACTGTGGCTCCTGAGAGGGCGGCGGCTTTAGCAATGCCAACCACCCGCCAATTGTCCGAGGCTATAGAGGATTCAGTGCGAATCACCTCGCCCGAGGTGTTGAGCGTCAACACATCGCCGGCTGTCAGCGCCTCGCCCGCTACGAAGGATTTGATCGCAGTGCTGTCTGAGACGAAGATCTCAGTGATCGCATCGCCGACGTTCGTGCTCGTCAACTCGGTCAGCGAGTTGTCGATGTAAATGTCCTGGGCTCGCGTCGAGCCTGCGATGTTCCAATTCGCGGTGGCATTGTCGCCAATGAGCAAGACCGCTTCGCCCCTTTGGGCAAGGGTCTGCGTCGTGTCATATCCGACTGTCTCGGCTCCCGCCCTCGTGACCGTGACGGCGTTTGCCGACGAATCGATCTTCATTACGAGCACGTCGTTGCCGAGGCGCGTCGAGGTGACAGGCATGTCCACCGAAATCGGGCCCGTCGTCGCGTCAACCAAGATGGTCTGCTCAGTGCCTACGGTGTGAGGACCAGAGGAGACGATAATCGTGGGGCCGGTCGTGTCGGGGACGTACCCCTTGTCGGCCATGTGATCGTCAAGATCGAGGTCGCGTGTGCCATCAGCAACCGTGACCTCCACCCAAGGAGTCCGCTGAAGGAATTCCAGAGTGGCGCCTGCGCCTGCTTCGATGATCTCGTCAAGCTCGTCTTCCGACGTGCCGACCCAGCGATACCTACGCGTACTCACGCAGCCACCTCCACGGAAGCCATCGGCCTACGAGCGCCACCGCCAGCTACAGCCGCTTTTGTCACTTCGATATCCACGTAGTCTCCTGCCACCACGGCAACTGTGTTCGTCGTGTCGGCGGCGGCAGACCCCGTAGAGGCGAGCCCGATCGTCAGGGCTGTCGCCACTCCGTTGACCCGCACCGTGTATGTGATCGTCGCCCCTGACCCGCCTGGGTTGTTATGACGGAGGTAGAGGTTGCGCAGCGTTCCTGCTCGCGGAACCCGAAACGAGTTCACCGCGGTAGCCAGAGGGGCTGTACGGGCCTCAAACCCAGGATCGAGGTAGCGTGTCGCCGTCGAGTTGGCGACGCTGTTGTTGCCCCACTCAAGGATCGCGGTCGTGCCCGACGGAGTGGAGAAGCTGAGTGTCCCCGCGCCGTCCGTCGTAAGAACCTGACCGGGCGTGCCGTCCGCCCCAGGCCACGTCAGCCCGTCGAGGATGATGTTGTCGCCCGCGCCGGCCCCGGGGGCCAGGATCAAATCTGTAGCTCCGAGGAGGCTGTCGCCCGCGGAGATGATTGGACTGGTGCCGCCCGAGGCAGCACCGTTCGCCAGAATCTCCGCCCACGTCGCATCGACCGAGACCGTGAAGGCCCCGCCGGCTCCACCATCAACAACCGAGATGCCCGTGCCGGCCGTAAACACACGCTCGTCGGTGAGCGTCGGGTCCGCGGTCAGAACAAGGTATTCGGCTCCGACGGGAGCCCCACCACCGCCGCCTCCGGGGATGGTGATCGTGACGGCACCTGCGCCGCCTGTCGCGGTGACACCCGCGCCTACAAAATCGAAAGAGGTCGCAGCAGCATCGACAAGGGCGCCTTCATCGAGAACCGTGACCGAACCCCCGCCGCCTCCCCCGGCGTTCGGGAAAAGCTGACCGCCGATGTACCCGAACACATTCGTGCCCAGGCCGCCCACGTCGCCCCCTGATCCGAATTGCGAGACGACCCGCCCTTCGGTGAGGCACAGGTTTGCGCCCGCCAGGGTGGTCGAGGCAATGTCAGGGCCGACACTCGGGACCGTGACGAGATAGCTCCCAGCGTCAGCACCCCCGAGGCCGAAGGAGGGAGCCGCGGCGCTGATCTCGTACTCGCCGTTGAGGTTTCGGAACGCACCCGTGAGCCCCGTGATCGTGAGTGGCTCTCCGACGAGGAACCCGATCGAATCGAGGATGGTCGGGATCACATTGTTCGGGATCACGAGCCGAAGCTCGTTTGCCACCCGCTCAATGTTCGCTACCGCCGGCCGAAGGGCCTGACCCGTGCCTGCGGGACCACCACAATTCGATTTGTCGCGTAGCTGGAGGATGACCTCCGCTGTGATCTCACCGTTCTTGACGTGCTTGCAGATCGCCCCTTCGTGGTAGGAGACGAGGGTCCGCGTGGACATGGGAATGTCCACGTAGCTGCCGGCCGTGACCGGAACCGCACGCGTACGGTTCTTCTGGATCGTGATCTCATCGAGATCGTACAAGGTCACGGAGGCCGGGTTTGGCCTCCCATCCTTGTAGAAGCCGGTGTGGGTACACCGGACGATCAAGACCGCGACAATGTTCGTCATGCCCGTGCGGGCGCAGAGGCACCCGTTCCTACCTGTGCCGGGCTATCGTCTGAATACCGCCGCACGCGGCTAGCGCGGCTAGCGCGGCTCCGGGTCCTCACCGTCTTCACCGTCTTCCTCGTCGTCGCCAGGAAGGCCCGAGTGGTCTGTGTGGGCCTCTCCAACGGGTCTTGGCTTGTTGCCGTAGTCGTAGCGGGTTGTCAGGGGCTCCACGCCGTAGGGCTTCGGGGAGGCCCTAAAGCGGCGTGCAACACGTTGGGGGTCAGGGGAATCGGATCTCATCTGTCCATCTCCGCACCTCGGGGTGGTCGGCAAACCACTCCCCTGTCACCCGAAGGTGGCCCAGGAGATCATGGAGGTGCCGCTCGTTATTCTTCGTGCCCGGGATCCGATGAAGGACCGCAAGAGGATGTGGGTTGCCTGTCTGTAGCTCGGCGACGCGCTGTTCCACGTTCTGCGACCATCCGATCTTGATCGGGCCGCCCAACTGCGCCTGGATGAAATAAACCCATCCGCCTTGGACCTCACGGGGTCGAAGCTCGACGGGAATTTCTCGCATGTAGGTGATCGGACGAACCCTGCACCGCGCCCGAACCCACTCAGGCTCGGGGTTCCGCGTGTGCCACCACTTGCCGGTGTCACGGTGGCGCGCGTAGAACTGCGCACGGAACCGGGAGAAGGCAGGGTCGTCTCCCCGATCTTGCGGAACGAACGCAAGCCTTCGGTCCGAGTTGTGGTGCACGGGTTCCTCCAGAATCACGTAGTCGTGAAAGGAGCCAGGGATGACCCCTCTCTGTCTCGCAGGGAGTACCTCGACCTTGTGGGTGGGGCGAAACTCCACGTCCGTCCACCAGCCAATGTCAGGCTCGTCCGCGGACTGTGACCAGACCCAGTGCCGCAGGTCGCTCTCAGGGTAGCGAGTACGGAGGTCGGCAAGGGTGACGATCTCAGCCTTCGGCACCGGCCAGATCCATCGTGATGATCATTACCGTGGTCTGCTTGGTACACTCGGGCATACCGGACCCCAGGTAGTATTTCGCGTAGAGCGAGTTGGCGTAGCCCTCGGCAGCTTCCATCAGGTCGGCGTCACTCTTGCCGAAGTGCTTCCACATGCGGATGCTCTGGCGGTACGCCTGGACCTCGATCGACCAGCGACCAGCCGCGGTGATATAGCGGGCAAGGAAGGCTTCGCGCCCGAGCCGGTCCCACTGCCGCTTGTGGACAAGCTCGTGCGACATGGTGGAGGCGCGGGAGTAGATCGACTTCTCGTCCCAGCCCGCGCCGAGTAGAATTCGATCAGGGAAGGTCGTGGTGAACCCGTCCCACAGCGCCTCGCCCGTGTCCTGCTTCTTGACAAGCTGGAGCCCGAGCGCTTCGGCCTCGGCTACAAACGCGTCGTAGGCGACCTGCGGATCCGTCGAGATCTCCGCCATGTCGGGGAGATCCTGGGTGTCCATCGCCCACTCCAAAAACGCGGAGTCGCTGGGCTGACACGCCTCGTCATACGTCGGCGGCGGAAGCACCTTGGCCGCCAGACTCTTACAGCCGGTCAGCGCAAAGAGGGCTACCAGGAGTGGTAGAACAGCCTTCAGATGGTTTTTCATCGGGTCCCCTGGAGCCTGGACGTTGGCCCAGGGCTCACAGAAGGCTCGGTATAGGCCCGCTAGCGTAGATTTATGGCCCAGCGGAGCATGGACACGTCTGAAGGCTCCATGCGATCCCACGCATCTGGATCGACGTGGATCTGACCACCACGGAGCCCACGATACGCCTTCTCCGTAGGGGCTGCGGATCGGATCTTTGAGGCATCGAGCCCCAACTGGCTCGCCCACTGTTGGGCTTGCCGTCCCATCTCCGTCGCCTGACGGCCGTCCATCCCGAGGATCAAAATCTGACGGTCGTTCACGGACAGCCAAGAGAGCGCTTGGAGGATGGTCTCCGTCGTCTTGCCCACTCGACGCCCCTCAACCTCGGGACGGTCACGGTAGCGGTGCTTCACAGCCACCCGTTGAATGAGCGGGTCGTTCAGCCCGAGGGCTGCGGCGATCTCTTCAACGGTCATGGCGTCACCGGATCGTACCACTTGGAAAACTCGGAGGCGAACCGCTCATTCATCGCCTCGATGGCGTCGTCTGTGTAGTAAGACTGCCAAGGCTTCTGCTTGTCGTTGGTCACGTTCGTTCGCGTCAACTCGATCTGAGGCAGGTCGGACACGTCCATGAGCATGTTGAGGTCGCGCTCCACGGTCTCGTACCGCCATACATTCACCTGCTCCGGGGTCGTCTGCCAGTAGATGCTGTTGTCCCGAATGAAAGGGTCGCGGTCGAACCGACGAATGAAGGTGGCAAAGTCGTGCAGCTTCGTCGTCGTCCGCCAACGCATGAAGGCCGTCAACATCCAGTCGTAGGGATTGCGGATGCACGAGAAAACAAGCTCGTTGCCATCGAGATAGGGCCCGACCTGCGCGAGCACATCGGACCACGCATCGTGGTGCTTCCACGTCTGGCGGGCGCCTTCGATGTTCTTCAACGCCCGTGCCGTCGCCATCGAAGCGGTGTACGTCGAGGCGAGGTAGACGAATTTGCCGGGAAGGACTACGGCCACGCCCTATACTACCGAGGCGACAGCAGGTTTCCGCGGCGCATCAGCTTGCCTTGCCAGGGAGTGAATCCGGGCTTGTCGCCCCGCTTGGCGCACATGATGTTGGTCTTGGCGTCAAAATGCCCAAGACCAAGCGCGTGCCCGATCTCATGCGACAACGTGCTGGTCCGCGCATTCGTGGACACAGCGATGAAGCTCTGCCCCATCCGTTTCCACTGGAGACCGTTGAATTCCTTGTCCTCGCCGTCCTCTCGCAAGACCACCGTCTCCACGTAGTAGACGGGCGTCGAGTAGGACGGCTTGTGGAGCTTCTTCTGCATCGCGTGGTCGAGCACGATCGCATCGATCTCGTGCGTCGCGTCTACACGTACTTCCACACCATGCTCCGCGAACGTCTTGATCGCAAAGGCGAAGTCGTCCTCGTAATCAGTACCGGCGGGAGCGTAGACAGTGACGTGGAAGATGAAGGGGCGCGGGTGAGGCTGCGTGTGCACACACGACATGCACAGCAAAAGTACAAGCCACTTCAGTCTCCATCCCACCCATCGAATTTAACTCGATCTGTGCGTGGGCGCACGGATCTGAACTAATCAGTCTCCCAGGTATGGCGTGCCCCGCCATACGCCCTTCTGCGAAGCGACCTGAGTGAAGGGCCCCATGAAATTTCCCTGGTGCGCCTCAATGCTGATCGACCCGAGTTGGAAGTTGATCTGCTCGCCTTTGGAAAAACGCGACGAGGCGGTGAGCGGCGTTGCACCATTCTCCACCAGCCAGTTCGTCAGGTCTTGGATCGCGCGGCCGTCGAAACTCCACGAGCCTGCGACGCCTCGTTTGAGTTCCGTGAGCATCTTCCGCCATGTGGTATCGCCGACACGCGAGCCCTCCTTGAGCAGCGGGAGCAGGTCGCCACGAAGCTCGGGGTTCTCGTAGGCAGTACGAACAAGAGAAGCTCGCAGCTTCGCCTCGGAGGAGCCGCGCCGCTCTTGCACCTTGGCTTGGGACAGGCGCTTCGGCTTGAAATAGAGGTCGCGCTCGACCATCGGGAGCCCGCCACGGTGGAGGTTGTCAAGCTCACGGAGGCTAATATAGCCAAGCTCGCCCATCCCCATGCCCAGGTCAGCCCAACCAAACATGGTGTCCTTGCCATCGAATTCGGTGACGAGCCAGACCATGTTCGCATAGGGGCTGAAGAATTTGACCTGGACGATCGGATCTTCCACCTCGTCCTGGGAATACAGATCGGGGATCTTCCGACGAACCTCCTGCGGCATCAGTTGGTGCTTGCGAGCACCATCGAGCCGGCCGGCGGTCCTGCCGAGATAGGAGGGGTTGACGGAGTAAGAGACGCTCTGAACCTTGCCCCGAGACAGGATCTCGCTCTTGGTCGCCACCTCCGTGCCCCGGTCAGACCAAACCACGTCGAAGGTGCGCTTCGTCTGCATGACCCGCTTTTGCCGGCCTCCCCGGCTAACAGCCTCGTTGTACTCCCGTTCTGTCGCGTTCTGCATGGGCGCTGCTCCTATCCGTGGCAAGCGCATAGGCAGACTAGGGGCGTGCGCCTAGCCCGCCTTCTTCCGCGTCTTCTTGGCGATCCGGGCTTCCTTATCCGCGATGGCGGGCTCGTGCCAGTTCTTCACCAGATCGGATCCGCACCACGGGCAGAAATTCAACAGGACTCCGTTGTCCTTGGCCCCATCCCGATAGTACGGCCCCATGTTCGTCGTCACGCCCGTTGCCATGTGCATGAGGTTGTCCATCATGTACAGCCCGCGGCTCCGGCGGCCCCAACTATTGCCGACGAGGTACTTGTCCATCGCCGTGCAGAGCACGAGCTTCTTGGCCCCTCGCGCCGAGGGGTCGAAACGACAGGGCCCAGGATTCGCCTTCTTCGCCATTAGGGCTGTGCCTCGGGAGCTTCAGGGGGATCAAGCGGACTCCCCGGCTGCCATGCTCCGGCAATGGCGGCGGTGCCCTTCTTGAAGATCAGCTTGGATCCTCGCTCGGGGTGGTTCTTGCCATCTCCCTTGCCCGCACCCCAGTACCCGTTGCGAGACAGGGGAAGGGCCTCGTCCACCTTGCGCTGCTTGGCCTTGCGTTTTTGAATCACTCGTTTGCGTCTTTCCATACCCTATCTTACGCCAACCGTTTCGGAAACGGGGGACATGGCGTAATCAGGGGTATGGACGATTCCGAAATCGCACAGCGAGTCGCGGACCGCTACTCCGACGACCAACGGCGGCAAGCGGGAGGGTGGCCTGAGCCCACCGAGCCGCGCCCTGCGGACGATCAGATCGAACGGTGGGTCTACGACTCCGTGGTGGACGCCACCGATGGCTGCCGCGTCGAGCCCGACGGGCGATGCCATCACGGGCACCCGTCATGGCTCGTGGCCTTGGGGTTGGTCTAGTCCTTCACCCACCTGTAGATGGGGACGCGCCGCACCGGCCCGCCGTCGGGCGGGGCATGCTTGTTGGCCTCCGTCCGCCAACGGCAGAAATGACTGCCTTCGATACCTCCCTTCAGGAAGCACCAGCGGCAGCGCAGCCGCTTGTCCGCGACGTTGGGGTTGTCCCCTCGGCCCTCGGCCCTTGCGATCTCGTCTACCTGATCGGCGCGCATCGCCACGAGGCGATACCCGACGATCTCTCGTCGGAAGCCCTCACGGGCGTTGGGGTTGTGGTTCTTGTTTTGGTTCGGGGTTGAGTTGCTCATGTACCAGTTTCCGTTGATGGAAACTGGTCACGGCGGACCCCGGACGAACGAGAAGCTCACGGCGGATACCCTAGAGGACAGGCTGAATGGAGTCAAGCTCTGGCGAAGGCTTTGCCACGGGAGCCAGCGCGGGAGCAGCGACGAGGGGGACACTCTCGACCACATCGATCGAGATCGGTTCCCTCCGACCCACATTCGCCATCTCCTCGGCGGGGGCAAGAGTGCCGAAGATCAGGTCGAAGGCAGGAATTCCGACGTTGAAATTCCACTTCCGCATGACCCTCGGGTCGTGGTGAAGCTGGTGGTGACGCTTCATCCACTGGTAGGCACGGGACCGAAGCACAGGCTTCTCCATCCAAGCCTCGGGGAAATGGAAGGACAGATGCACAACCTCGGTCCACAGCCCGTACAGCGCGAGGGCGGCGCCCGCGAGAGCGGCCTCGTGCGGGCCCACGACCGACCACACCACACCGAAGCCCAGGGCGAACACCCCGAACGAGAACACCGCCACGTTGGCGCTGTGGACGATGTAGAGCACGTCGATGCCCCTCTCCATTGGCATCGCCCGTTCCGTGAAGTAGCGATGGTGCATGATCGTGTGGTTTCGGAAGAAACCCTTTGTCAGCTTCCACCGTCGGTGCATGGGAAAGCGATGAAGCAGGTACTCAACTAGGTTGCCGGCGAACAGTGCGAGGGCAAAAGCCAACCACGCCGTCCACGGAACGGGCCCCGCCGGCCGAAGCCAAAGTGCCGCAATGCCCATCCCGCACAAGCCCCCCAAAGTCCACATCAGATGCAACGCTGGGGAGTACCAGTGCGGAACGTTCGACGCCAAACGTTCTACACGAGGATCCCTCATGTAATTGAGAATGCCGCACCTTCTTCCAGTGCGCAAAGATCTGCGCGCTAAAGATCAGGTCCAAAGCGAATAAGGGTCGCTGTCATCCGGCTCCGGCTCCGGCTCCGGCTCCTCCGCCTTAACGAGTAGCCGCTTCACCGCCGTGTACGCCTTCGCCAGAGGTTTGCCTTCGGGAAGCTGCTCTACAAGATTTGCGAGTGCTCCGCGAAGGTCGTCAGGTAACTCAATCTTGGGTTTGGGCGGGAGCTTGAGTTTCCCCTCCAAAATCTCGGCAACGAACGCCGGGTCCGCCGAGTCCAGATCGAGGATGTGGTGATGGTGGGGGCTCCCCTCTGAAATCCGTGAAGTGTCAATGTCAAAGCCCCCGAACGCACGTTTCCGTAAATCTCGGACTCTGGAATCTCCCGCAGACCCGCACCTCGCCCTAAGCTCGTCGGTGGTGTGGTGTTTCCCGTCGAGCAAAATGCCAAGCACCTTGGCAAGCTGGCCCTTGAGGCGAGCAAAATCGTGCTCGGGGTCATAGGTGCGCCCGTCGAATTTCCACTTCACTCCTCAAACTCCAATTCGTATTCCTTGCCGCACTTCGGACACTCAACCATGTCCTCCTCGTTGGGCTCATAGGCCGTCATGTCCCATGAGCACCCGTAGTCCTCTGTCCAGCGGTGCCCGCATGGGCACTGGTACGCATATACCACCTTGGGCGTGCCCTTGATCGTCTTACCAGGGGTCACGCTCGACCCGCCTCTCCTTGTCCACGACAGACCACGACGACTCCCCCGTGCTGTGGACCAGCTTGCGCTGCGCGAGGAGGTAGGAGTCTATAAGCTCGCCGATCACCGAGCACCTCCCGTGAAGCAGGAGGTGTCGAGAGGCACCTCGATCTGAGACAGCTTCGCCATGCGCCGCCGGAGCAGGCGGCTCACGGATTTCACGATGGGGTGGTGCCGCTGGTGGGCAACGATCAGGTACGCACCGTCGTCTCGACGGAGCGTACTGACTCCGAGATCGCCCACGTTCACCCGCATCGCGGGTTCGTCCACGAGACACGCGAGCTTGCAAACCGAATCGAGGAGGCCATAGAGCTTCACGTCCCCCGCGCTCGATGCCGACCTCCGAGAGTGCCGGTAGACCTGGGCCGCCACGACCCCTGGGGTGGTGGTCAGAGAGAGCACGGTCTCATCACTGCCCCGCATGTTGCCCTCCCTTGAAGCCGTCGAAAATGTAGCCCTTGTCCTCGCCGTCCACGATCAATCGAATCGAGGTGTTGAGCGGGTTCGGCTCCTGGTGCATCCACTCCCACGGCTTGTGCAGCCACATCGTCACGAAGGCGCGGTTGGTCGTGCCGTGCCCGACGACCACGATGTTCTCGATGCCGTGCCGGGCAGCGTCGCGGTGGAAGGTGCCGAACGACTGGTGGACCCGCTGGCAAACTTCAAAGCGGGACTCTCCCTGCGGCATCTTGGGCCACATTTTGCCCTCAAACGCACGACACTTCTGGTAGTAGGCGTGCTCCTTCGGGAACTGCTTCTCGCGCTCGTCGTCGTTGAGCCCATCGAACAGGCCGAACTGCTGCTCAGCCAAGAGCATGTGCTCGCGCTTGTCGTAGAACCAGGAGTCCCCGGGCTTGCGGATCGAATGATGGAGGGTGTCACTCCCACTCTTCTCGGGGATCCGGTATTCAGTCGGAATGCCGTCGTTCAGTTGCGGCAGGAGGCAGGTCTCCTCCAGGCCGGCTGCGGTCTGACGCGTGCGCATGTAGGGGCTGTGCCAAAGGCGAACCTTCGGGATGGTCCGAGGCGCTCCCGCCGAGAACGGACTGACCAGGGAGTCATGGAGGTGTACGGCCAAAGCCGTCCCAGCGGCCTTCGCCTGCTCATGGCCGGCGTCGGTCAATTCGATCGCGTGGTCGGCGACGCGCTGGTTGACGGTCCAATCGGCATTGGACTGAGACTGACCATGACGGACGAGATAGATCCTCATACCCCTGCTTACGCCAAACCGGCCTACTACGAAGCCGGAAACAGATCGAGAATGTTGCCTCCGGGCAGCGCGGTGCCTCGCGTGCGCTGCCATTTCCACGATTTGCGGGCCTCTGGAGGAAGCTCACCGTTGGCCTCCATGTAGTCCTCCATGAATTTGATCGCCCCCGCGTTGACGTAGCCTCCGCCCTTCAGCGGCGGGTAGCCCTCAGCCTCGTACTTCTGGCTCATCTTGAGCATCTCGTGGTCCCGCCTCCACTTCGCCAGGATGGAAGCAGCCGCCACGGACACGTAATGCACGTCTGCCTTGTTCTCGGCCCTCAGACCGGGCCAGAAGGCACGGAGAGGGCCGAAGAGACCCTCGCCGTCGCAGACTATGAAGTCGCCAGGGCCCGCCCCTACGGCTCTCAGGAGCTTCTCAGCCATGTGCCGCTCCAACTCGTTCAGCGACCGCCTCTCGACCCAATCGTCCACCTTCTCGGGCTCGGCGATCTCGACCGCCCAGGTATCGGATAGACCGATGATTTTGTCGCGTAGTGCGGCCCGCTTGGCGTGGCCTTTGGCCCCGCTGCCGAATTTCTTGGAGTCAGTGATCCCAAGCTCCTTGAATTCGATCACCTTCTCCGGGGCGATCACGCAGATGCCCAGGACCATCGGCCCGAGCACAGGCCCGCGACCCGCTTCATCGATCCCGATCAACATGGCCCACTGTACCGTCAGAGGTCGAACAGGGTGGCGTCTCGGATCGCCATGTGCATCCGGGTCAACCCGGCCTCGTGATCTCGCGTGTAGTGCCCTCGCGTGTTGCAGGCAGCGTTCACAAACCAAGTCCCGCGGCTGAAGACCCGCCCGAACCCCTCGTGGACGTGGCCGAAACAGTGGAGCCTGGGCCGAAGGTGTTTCACCCGCTCGGCCAAGATCTCGCACCCGAGGGAGGTGTACGGCTACACGAGCGAAGCCAAGTGACAAGCCATGATGTGGAGAGTCCCCGTGCTGACCCTCCCAGGCTCCGCAATGGTCTTGCTCAACGCCGCATGCTTCGTCTCGCAATAGCCGTTGGGAATGTCGTGCGGGTCCGTCCCGACCTTCCATGGGCACTTGGCGCATTGTCGTCTGGGCTTCACAACGCGTCATGGAGATTTCTTGATAGCCCCACCCCACGCGGACTCCCCCTGAACGATAACGCGGTCGGCCAACCGCTTGGAGGCCCAGGTGCGCAGGGCGTCGCTACTGGTGACCGATCCAACATACGCGCCGCTCACGATGGGTGCCTTGAATCGCTCGGCCGCTACCTTGGCCAACTCGGCGTACAAGCGGATGCCGTACCCGAGGTTGAGTAGGTCGTCGTCCAGGCGGACGTTGAGCACCACGCAGGGCTTCCTGAAATACACCCTAGTGACCGTCTCCAAAGCCTGAAGGTCGGCGTACACCCGGCTGCGCTCGCTCATGGGCGTCACCAACGACCCGAGGATCTGCCCACGCTGCCGCTCTCGGTCATCACCCAGGTACAGCCAGATGTGGCCCTCTGTAAAACGAAGCTCGTTGATCTTCAGTCTACTCATCGTTTCCTACTTTCGCTTTGCCTGCGTGATAGTCCTCAGCCGTGAGCAGAAACACCGCCCACTTGAGGTACTCGGCCCGTGTCGCTGAGAATTGCCAGCCGCATCACTCACTCCCAAACGGTCCGGTCGAATTCACGAGTTCGTCCCAACAGTCGGACAGCGCCCCGAACAAAGGCTTCGGGGGGTCCACCGGGTCAACCCAGATCCAGTCGCCGTCACACTTGTCGGGCTCCATGACCTTGGGCACGCCCCCGATGTACTCGGCGACGAAGAACAGGGTGATGTACTGCTTGCCTTCGACAAAGTTGGCGTTCGCGTAGGGCAGGTAGCGGTAGGGCTCGCAGTAGCCGACCTCCAGCCCGGTCTCCTCCAAGACCTCGCGCCGGCACGCGGCCTCGGGCGTATCTCCGAAATCAATGTGGCCGCCTGGGAACGACCATGTGCCCGGCCCGTGCGAACCCTTGCGCTTGTGCATGAGCCACTTGCCGTCACGGCTGATCAGGACGGCAACACCGACCCGCACGATGGGTTCCTTCAGTTCGGCGAGGGCGGCGTCGATCATCGCGTTGTCCTCGTCGTTGAGCCGCTCGCCCCCATTGACGCAGGAGCGGAGGAAGGAAATGGCTTGGATCGGGGTGAGCTTATTCATCAGGGCTTCCGTCTTTTTTCCAGCAGGTTTCGGAGCAGTACGTGGGCGAGAGAATCACCATCCGCTGCGCAGGCTCCACCATCGCGCACCATCGGCACACGTGCTCGTCGCAAACCGAACACTGCCATGTCACATCGAGGCATGAACCTCCGACGCGAACGCAGTGGCCGTCGTCAAGCTCCATGTTCTCCAAGAAGTAGGTCATGCGGCGGGCGCAGATCGAGCAGCGGCCAGCCAGCCCCAACGTGAAGCGCCTGCCGGCGTCACGTAACCCGGCCTCCAACGCGTCAGCAATGAGGGCAAGGGCCTCCATCTGCTCCTCGGGCACGAGGTCGCCCTCGATGGCCGCGACAAACCGCTCCTTGAACGTCGGGCCCTCCAGGTGGTTCAGCGCCCAGGCATGTCGAGGATGCTCAGTTCCCCACGCCTCGCGCCGCTCGGCTTTGCGAGCGGCGATGTTGGGCGGGTCAGTGAAAGAGGGCTTCACACCCCTACTTACGCCAACGCGACGCCTACAGAAACTCAGCCGAGCCCGCGGCGGTGAAATAGGCCGCCTCGCTCATGCCTGTGCCCATGTAACCTTCGTCCTCGTCGTCAAACTCTCCTGCGGCGCAGCGGCGTTCGTAGTCGGCGACCGCGGCCTCGATGTCGGCGTCAGAGAGGGGGGTGGGGATGAGAGTCATGTCGCTCATGTCTCTTACACGTTCGACCCCTTCAGATCGAAACCGCGCCCTATGCGCCTGATTTGACGTGGCCCCAGTGGAGGAGGTCGTAGACGGCCTTCGTCACGGCCGGCTTCTGATCGATGTTCGCGTGGGTGCCCTTGACCACAATGTTCTCGGCCGGCGGGCCAAGGCGGTAGCCCGAGCGGGGCCCGTACTGGTGGACATTGCGGGCGAAACCGATCTCGGGGATCTGTTTGATCTTCTTCTGCATCTTGTGGAGAACATAGCTGGGGTCCACCGTCACAAGGCCCACGTTGGCGAAGCGATCGAGCTTCTCCGCGGACGCGAGCTTCCACAGAAGGCGGCAACACCAGTGCCCACCGTAGGATTTGCCCGCAAGCAACAACGTGTCGTGGTCCTTCGACTCACGAAGGATGCGCTTGTAGAGCTTCGCAAATTTGAAGGCACCTGCTCCTCCGCGTCCGCGGAGGACTTCGACATGGGAGCGGTAGGGGAGGTGATCAAGTACACCCTCCACAACCTCCGTCATGTCTACCTCGTCCTTGCGCGCGCCAAGGAGTCCGTTAAGGGCTACGACCAGCATGATACTGATCGGATCTGTATAGGCTCAATCGTCGGCGGGATCGAGCACCTTGTACGTGATCGGACACGTCTCTTCGCAGACTGCCCACGCCCCCATGCCTCCACCGGCCAACCCGTAGCCTTGGAGCATCCCCTTGCCGCAGGTTGGGCAAGCGTCTGGCAACGTTTCAACGATCTGTGTCCCCTCTTTCGGCGCCGAGGTGCTCACGTGCGAGTAGCTCTGCTCGATGATGGGAAGGCCGCAGTGTTCAAGCGTGAGTCGGTGGAATTCCTCGGCCGTGTACGAGCGCAAGCCGTCCTCGTGCAACAGCCACATCGCCTTGAGCCCCATCTTGAGAATCAGGCGCGAGCAGTAGGGGCAGGAGGGAGGCCCACTCGGGACCGCGACGCCCCCCACCACCTTGACGTGGAGCATCTCAAACTCGTCAAGACGGGTCGGGGCGGGGGGTCGCGCCGGCTCCTGACCGATCAGGTTGAGCAAGGCGCTGGCCTCGGCGTGCACACACAGCTTGTTGCAGTTTGCCCGGCACGCCTCGGAGCCGTCACACGCCATCGGCCACGGGGGCTCGTTGGTCCCAACGCTGTACTCGCCCGGATCCTCAAACTTGGTCCGGTCGCGCAGGAACACGACCACGCCGCGCTTCGATTTTGCGCAGGGACTCTGTGCGCCGACAAGCGTGGCATGCCTCAGCGCGTCTTGTTCTGTGAAGCTCATGCGCTGCCCCTTCCCCCAGCCTCGACGGCCTTCTTCTTCTCGACCAAGAGCGCGGTGACGGCCTCAAGCGCATCGGGAAACATGCGGTCAGCTTCGCTGCCATCGAGGCGGACAAGGACGTAAAGGGGCTCTGCGTTGAGCACGTTGACGCGGAGGACCGGCGTGATCCCGCTCTCCACGAGTAAGGCCAAGGCTCGGTCACGCTGCCGGTCGGATTCGTCCTTCTCTCGACGCAGCGCGAGCAGGTCGCCCTCCCGTTCGGACAGCCTCTCCTCCAACCTTTCCTCTACTCGCCGTTCAATCAGGGATTCTAGTTCACGATCCATGTTCTTCCTTGCCTGCCCAGTGCTCGGGCCACTTGTTCAATTCAAAGGGCCGCACGAAGACGTGGCGATGGTGCTGGCCCTCGTTGGCCTTGACCGCAGCGGCCATCTTGTCCGCACGGCTCTCGTCGTCGGTGACGGCCACGATGGCGTCGTTCAGTTGGATCGCGTAGACGGTCATTTCGTACCTAAGATCTTCTTGAGAGGCACCGTTCCAATGGTCCGGCCCTTCTCCGAAACCGTGAACAGCGATTTCCGGCCGTCAAATTCAGCCTTCCTCCCGTTGCCGAGGAACCAAATATCGCCATCGTCCCACTCGTTCGCGGAGGCTATGAGTTTGACCATGTGATCGGGAATCAAGGGGTCCATATCGCCATCGCTTTCAACACGGCAAGGTGGGCGTCCGACTCGATCGGGTCCACGACGGCGCCGTAGTGTTCGTACTGCTTGAGCATGCAGGAGTCACAACCCCCGCAGAGGTCGCCCATCTCCCGGGCGTTGCAACTCACGTCGTCATCGAGCCACGTCTGCATCGTCCCGTCATCGTCGCGGACCACGTACCTCACGAGATCCTCCAGAAGCGAGCCGTCGCGCCTTCGCAGGCAGAGCAGTGGTAGTCACCCGTCACGTGGTCGATGTACTTGTCCTGCATCCCGTGAAGGCAGCCCGTCGAACCGGCGAATTCGGCGGCCGGCGTCGGCTTGAACGTCGGGGCGTCCAGCCACATCGACTCGGGCCGGGCCCACACCGTTCCTGCCGGACGATCAGATCGCCGATACAAGATCAGAGCTTCACCCGACTCGGAATGCGTCGCACGCCCGACCACATCGTACTCCTGGCCCTTGAAATGCTGCCAGCGCTGGCCCTCTGCAACGCCATCGTAGGCCCAACGCCAGCGGTGGCAACCATCAAGGTCGCCACACGCAGAGCAGAACGCGGTCTGGTGCATCGAGTGGAGGTGAGGCTCGCTCATCGCCCCTACTTACGCCAAATCAATTCCACATTGAACAGAGAGTCCAGCCCATCTCCTTGTCGCCGTCGATCTCCAGCTTCTCCATGACCGCGCGGAGCCGGGCAGGCCAGTCGCCGTTGTTCTCGGCCATGTCCATCTCCCGAGGGTTGATCCTCTGCGGGTAGCCCCGGTTCGCGGTCTGCTGCGACTCGGAGATCACGAGCATGTACATCGGGTAATCGCCGGAGCAGTGGGTCAGGAATTCGACGCCCAGACCGGCCAGCGCGGCCTTCTTCTTGTCGTAGTAGGCGCCGGCACGGGCCCTGACAGCCTCGTATTCAGGGCTTCCGCGCTCCCCCCACTCCACATCGCCAAAGGGCTCGATCCCGCACAAGGCGAAGGCGAGGTAGTCGTCATCCCACGGATCGTCAAAACCCGCGGCTTCAGCGGCTTCCTCCCAAGGGCACCCCTCGCCCTCTTCAAATTGAATTCCGTAGGAAATGATGCCGTTGGTACTTTGTCCCATACGCGGTTACGACAGGTCGCTCAGATCCGAAACCGGATCCGATCGTCGGCGGGTTCGGGCTTGGGGACAACCTCTTGCCGGACCCAGGACCCGTCGTCGCACTGGCCCACAATCCAGATGGAGGCATCGATCGGCCGGATGACGAACAAAGGCACATCCCACAGTCGGGCGTATAGGTCCGCTTTCAACTTGGCAGCGATGGTCTCGATCTCCAGTACGTCACGGCCAAACACACGCATGTCCGCAAAGGTGCGTGCGCCCATGACCATGCCCCGCACGGTGGCGGCGGAAGCTACGACCCCAAGCGGGTCGCGGAGGTCCTCGGGGCACACCGGGTATCCAACCTCGATCCGCGAAGACACAAGCGGGGCACCGAACGCCGCAGCTTTGAGGATGGCACCCAGGTCTTGGGTCTCGCGGGTGAGGCGACCGAATTTCTCCCTGACGGTGTTGGGCTCCGTCTCCCGTTGGCGGGCAAGGTGGTAGGCGACCACGGCCTGCGAGATGTTAAGCTGGTCTGCAATTTCGACCTGCGTGTACTGCCCCATCGAATACAGGGTCGTGATCATGGCCGACCTTTGATCCTGAAAGGCTTCCCGCTTCGCCTTCGCCTCTTCGGAGGTTTGGAGGTGAGGCGTGACCATCTCAACCGGGATGCCCAAATCCTTGGCGATCTGCTCGGGTGTCGAGCCACCCGCCGACCACCGCGCGACCGAATCGATCCAGATGCCGGTCTCCAGATCGTGATCAGGGCAGCCGCCGTTCTCGCACTCAAGGATGGTCGTGGCTGTGCAACTCATGTCTGGATTGTACCTGTCAGGCGCGCAGCCGAACGCCCTCGATGGCTGAGAGGGCAGAATGGGGGTCGTATCCGTACCCGATCTGCACGTTGACCATCGGCTTCGTCTTGGAGGTGTACACACACGCGGTCAGGTCGGGCGGGAGGGTGCCCGTCAGGTACTTGGGGAACACCCGCTCGATCCACCGCAGCGTCGTCGCAGTGGATTTCAAGTAGGCCGTCGTCACGTTGATGATGAGTAAGAAATGCGACGCCTGGGCTTGCCGAGCTACCGCAAAATCCCCGAGGATCTCCAGAGCCTCCTCCAAGGGCGCGCCGGGGGTGTGGAACCCATCGTAGTTGAGCACCCCTGCATTTTGTAGGCAGGTGTCCCGAGACATGACGAGGTTGATCAGATCTCCTTCCACCCAGGACGCACGGCGACCGGAATGGATCCTGCGACACTCGGCAAGGATGGAGGAGTTGCGCTCGACACCGATCATCTGTGCGCGTCGAGAGAGAGCCGACTCGATCAGGTCGAGCGTCGGGCACTCGACCCCGGCAAGCTCGACCCAATCATCGACCAGCTTGCCCCTGTGTGGGGGACAAAGGACATAACTGCGTTGCGCTGCTCTGAGGTTCGCAACGCGCGTCTCTTGCTTGGACGCGTTGTTAGTGAAGTTGGACCTCATTTGGGCAGCCCCATTTCGTCGCAGAGCTTGCGGAGGGAGGAACCCCGTGCGCGTAGCCACGCATCAATGTTTGCCAGATCCTTCGATTTAGGGCGGCGACCGTGCTTGCCAAAGAAATCCCGAACCTCGGCCATAGCGGACCCCATCGTCCGTTTCCCGTCTGGAAACCCCATCTCGTCGCACAACGCGGTCAGGGTCATGCCGTTCGATCGCAACCGATGGGTCAAGGAGCGCACCTCCTTCCACTTCGGGCGACGGCCGTGCTTGTCAAAGAAATCCCGAACCTCGGTTCTGGCGGACTCCATCGGAAGCCCCATTTCTTCGCACAATTTAGGGACGGAGGTATGCCTTCGCTTCAACCACTCGTTTGCCGTGTTCATACCCTTCTTCGTAGGGCATTGCCCATGTCGGTCGAAGAATTCTCGAATCTCCTTCCTCGTAGACTCCATCGTCCTTCCTTCCTCTGGAAACCCCATCTCGTCACACAGATCAGACAAGGACGTGTGTTGGTCCCTCAACCATCTCGCCAAGGTTGGTCTCTCCGCCCACTTAGGGCGACGGTCATGCTTGTCAAAGAATTCCCGAACCTCGATCCTAGTGGACTCCATCGTCCGTCCCCCATCTGGAAGCCCCATCTCGTCACACAACGCTGTCAGGGGAGTCATGTGGTTCGATCGCAACCACGCGTATAAGGCTGGGACTTCCTTCGATTTAGGGCGACGGCCGTGCTTGTCGAAGAATTCCCGAACCTCGGCTCTGGCGGACGCCATCGTTCTCGACAGGTGGTAGACGAGGGAGTCTCCCGGCAGCCCCATTTCTTCGCACAACGCGGACAGGGAAGAACCGTGTCGCGTCAGCCACGCGCCCTGAACGGTAAGATCTTTCGTCGTCGGGCGACAGCCGTGCTTGTCGAAGAATTCCCGAATCTCCGCCATCGTTGACTCCATTGTTCGTTTCTCGCTTGGAAGCCCCATCTCGTCGCACAGCTTGGAGATGGACGAACGATGCTGTCGCCTCAACCACTGATTTGCGGGGTCCATATCAATCTTCGTCGGGCGACTGCCGTGCTTGTCGAAGAATTCCCGAATCTCCGCCATCGTTGAATCCATTGTCCGCAGACGTGCGGAGAGGCGTCGAGAAATGTCCTTGATCGTCTCGCCTGTGAACATACCGATCATCGCTAACACGCCTTCCTCGAAAGTGACCTCAAGGTCGCGGTACTGCGCAAGCACATCATCAAAGGCCGCACTGAGCGCTGGGGCGATCGGGTCTTGCGCGTTACGGATTCGTTGAGTGATTGCCCGTCGGATTTCCTTCTCGGGCACCCCGACTTGAACCGCAAGCTGGATCCGCACTGCGAGGTCGTGCCCTTGCGCGAGGATCTGCTCGATCGTTGCCTTCCTTGACAACTTGGCTTTCGCCATCGCCATCTTGCCCTCGTCAGGCACAACCTCGCCAGACTGGCGACTGCCCTCGTCACCCAGGGAGTCGGACAAACCCTTCCTGAGCGCAGAGATGACCCGTGCGATCCGCGTGTACGCCTTCGCCGTGCTGTGGTCGTGGAGAAAACACGCGCTCAACAGCGCGGCACGCTTGTGGGCCTTCATAGCGTTGTCTCCAATACCTTCCGGCCGAGGGCAGAAGAACACGATAACAGCGTGGTCGGGGTGGGGGTGGCCTACGATATGATGCTTCGGACGGAAGGTCCGCCCCCACCTCTGAACGATCAAGGGGAAACTGCCGGGAAAACCAACAGCATAAAGGTGACTACACAGCGGCCAATCCGTCCCTTCATCGAACCGCTTGCAGGCGAGGATCACGTCAACCGTTGAATCCTCGATTTTTGAGACATTTCGCTCATGGTCAAGCACGGCCCGAAGCCGGGCCTGTGCGCCCTTCCCCGTGCCTACCGCGTTGACCACCCGAGCGCCTTTGCGCTCAAACGCCTTCTGAAGTTTGGAGGCCCACACCTTTGATTTCCACTGTGGAACGACCACGACGAGCTTCGGCTTTCCGTCCTTTTCCCACCGCTTGACGATCGCCGCAGTCGCATTCCCCTTGATCTGAGCAGGGGCCGACTGACCGTTCAACTCCTTGCGGTTCTTCACGGTGTAGCCGGGCAACCGCTCCGCCACCATGATCATGTTCGGAGGGACAAGCGGGTTGCCTTCCGAGTCGGTGTCGAGTGCGTGTTCGGCGATCGTCTTGACGTACCGGGGCTGACCCGGTTTGAAAACGTCTCGCCCGTCGTGACGGTAGGGCGTTGCCGTGATCTTGAGCACCTGACCCCCGAGCGCGACCCACCTGCGCTCCAACTCGTACAATTTCGTGACCCCCTCGCCCGCGTGCTGGGCTTCGTCAATCGACAAGCAGCAGCCCGTGAGATCAGGGTCTCCATCGAGAGCATTGATCATCATCTGATAGGAGCACGTCGCCCCAAACCACTGCGAACGCTTCTTCGCGTGGAGCATCCCCCGGATCCGATGCGTTGTGGTGCTTTGTCCGGGGAGCCATGTTGTAGGCCCGATCGTGAAAGTGCCCTCGCCGGGCACGACAAGCGTGGCCGGTTCCCTGAACCCATCTTGGATGTGGTTCTGCGGGACCACCACAAAAAGGGCCCTCACCCCGCGCCGTCCGCCGCCCCCCTCCTCCTTGAAGCGGGCAGCTACCGATTTAACGATGGTCGTCTTGCCCGACCCGGTAGGGCTCACAAGCCCGAAAACCGGATCCCCCGCCGCCCAGAAGGAATAAAGGGCCCGGTGGGCCTCAACCTGCGATGAATAGAGCGTTTTGCGAGGAGGTTGCCTGTCCACACCCTTCCTTACGACAAACACGACAAGATCGAAACCTTCACCCGACGATGCAAAGGTCGTTCCCCGCTTGTGGCGCCGGGAGTTTTACCCGGGTCCGTAACGAAACCAAAGTCCCCAATTCAAGTGCCCGATCCGAGCCGCCTACACAGGTCGTACAACTGGACTCAGCGCCGAAACACGAGCACCGGCTCCGACGCGTTTTTCCGGTTCAGCGAGGCCAGGGGCATCCTCAACGTTTCGGTGTGAAGAAACCCAACCTCTGTCGCCACCTCCACGACCTTGCTCGGCAAATCGATCACCTGCTTCCGCTTGCGGATCGGGGCCACGTTCAAGGCGAGGACCGGCGCAGCTTTGAGCGCCGTCTCGATGACTGGACGAAGGAACCCCTCAACCCAGGCGTCGAAGTTCTCGTAGAGCCGGAACGATTGCGAGGGGCTCACGCCGTAGTGTTCCACGTCGAAGTACGGGGGGGAGGTAAACACGAAATCCACCTCTGGCGGATCGAATTCTTCGGCAGGCGAATGAACAAGGGATGCCTGGGCTCCCAACGCCTTGGCAATCTCCCGGTTTCCCTCCACCGTTGCAAATTCCACATCCGTGCCGAGGTACTCAACACCCGCCGTCACGGCGCCCATTAGGCGGCCACCCCATCCCGCACAAGGGTCCCACACCTTGCCTCCTGGTTTGCAATAGGTGGTGTAGAGGTGCTTAGCGACCACGGGCCGGAACACACCGGGTGTCCGGTACTGCATCGTCAACGCACGCAGGACACGATGGGGCAGGACAGGATCACCGTGGCTCAGTTGGAACCGCACGGCCGAGGTCAACGCCTTGTCGTCGTGCCACTTTTCATACGCGGTGTCGCGTCCCCTGTAAGAGCTTCGATACCGATGCGGAAAAAAGGAGGCGCAGGCTTGCGTACCCCTCCACGATTGCGGACCAATCGCCCCATCCACGCAGGTTGTTTGCAGAGCAGCCAGCTTCCCACGCTCCGTCGCCATCCGATCCTCTGCCCAGGGCTCGGGCGTGGGGAAGCCGAGATTTCGCAACACCTCCACCACATGTTCAACCTGGGTGTCCTGCCCCTCTTGAGGCAGGTTCGACCAAGCCTTGTGGTCAATGTTCGCCAACACCTCCTCGGCCGCCCTGAGCGAGTACGAACGACGTGGGCGGCCCATCCTCTTGGGGGCACCCTCGTTATGGATGCGCCGATGGACGGTGGACCGACCGACCCCGTACAGGTCGGAGATCTCCGACACGCTCATGTTGCCATCGTACAATTCACGCGCCGTCTCCGGGGTCAGCTTCCGTGCATTCTTGTCTTGTTCCCGGCGCTCACTCTCGCGGGGCCGCTTGTACTCCATGCACTCGTGCAGGTGGGGCCCCACCATGTCAAAGAACACCTCCGACTGACCCGGGAAGTCGATACTGATCGTGGACCCCTCCTCGTGAAGAACCGGCTTAAGGCCGAGCTTTCGCAGCGCTCTGAACGCACGCTTCCGGCTCAAGTCATCGAGCCCAAACGTGATGCGAGGGTGGAATCGGTTGCTGAGGGTGCCATCGTCCATGAACCAAACCGCCAACACAAAGGGCGTGATCAGATCGGGCAATGAAGCCGGGAACACACGCCCCTCTCCGGTGTAGAACAGGTCGTAGTAAGGCCGGAGCGCCGTACAGGTTTGCGTGGTGAAGTACCGGGTCTGATAGACCTTCCCGTCCTTGACCTTCGTGGCGTCGGCCACCGTGGACGTGAAGGGCTGTAGAAGCTCTGCCTTCCACTCAGTGTAGGCCGCCTGCTTCATACTGTGGCCCTCCGTAAACCGGGCTGTGCGATGGCTCGGGGCACTCATGGACCCGTCACCGAGCAGGGAGCCGACCAGTAGCTCGCACTGCTTGGGGGTCAGGGCGGGTAGCTGGAGAGCCTTGCGGCCCGTCTTGCCCAACGTCTCGATGCCCCACTTGCGTCGTCTCCTGCTGATCGATGCTTGGGTCGTGGAGTACAGCTTGGCGATCTGAGTGAGGGTCAGCAGATCGATCAGGTACAACTGCCGCAGATCGGCTTCTGTGAGGTCTTGAAGAGTTTTCGTCCCGTTCCCAGACATGCGCAACACACCCATACCCCGATAGCGTCCCATGGGCAACCCGTGCCCAGCAGAAACATCCAGGTATAGAAGTGTTGGGGATTTAGAAACGAAGGGACAAAAACGAAGAAAACCCCGAGGCCGAAGCCTCGGGGTTTTCTGTAAACCGTGTCCTACGGCCCGCTACTAGCGGGTAATCGTCAGACGGGTCAGACCGCGGGGGTTGTACGCCCCGATGCCAAGGTTCTCGAAAACCGAGAACCCAATGGTCCGCGCACGCGGATCATCAGCCGACAGGACCGTTAGTTCCGTACGAACTGGAATCCGGCCAAACATCTCGGGTTCGCAGCACACGTAGACCGTGCCCACGGGAACGAGACGGCTCGTGATGATCTGGGCGCCCCAAAGGGTAGCTTGCAGACCAGTCTTGAGCAGAGTCGCTTGCGACTCAATGTCCAGAATGTCCCGACCAAACTTACGAATGTCGGCGTAGTCCCGTGCGTTCATGTACACGCGAGCGACCCGGAGGTCGTGGCGCTCGATGAGAGCAAAGGCGTCGGCCAGCACCGCACCGGAGATCGGAGCGACCACCGGAATGTCTGGGTTGAGCCCACCAGGCAGCGAGTCGAAGCCGACCGTTGCGATGGCGTCAAGGATAGCGAAGACGCGCTCGTCTTCGGCAGCCTGAATCTGCGCACGTGCGAGATCCTGGGCGCGCTCGATGAGATCGAAGCGACGCTCCTTGATCTGAGTGAGAGGGATCTCCGGGTTGGAGGCGATCTCAAACAGAGGGAAGATGACACGACGCGGCTTGGTGATAGCGAGGATGTTCTCACCCTCTTCACCGACCACGTACGCAGTCACATCGGGATCCTTGTCGTAGATGGGCAACGCGCCGTCAGGCAGTTGCTCAACAAGGAAGGTACGGCGGCCTACAGAAGTGTAGTCGCGTCGGGTACGAAGGGGCTGAGTCATCGACGCAGCGAGCTTCGCTCGGCCACTCGGAGTACGGATGTAGTCCGAGATGATCTTTTGCTTTACAGCGTTGGATACGTTTGCCATGTCCTTTTTCTCCTAGACGCGCTGGTCGTAGACCAGTTCGTTCATCTCCGCGTCGGGCGGCATTTTGAGGACACCGATCAGGTCAGATGCCGCAGCACCGTTGGCAACCTGAAGGGCTTGGTCGGCGGTATCCAGCGAGATGGCTGCACCCGTTTGTGCGGTGCTGCGAGGCATGAGGTAGCCGTTGCGCGATGCAACAAGCTCCATGCCGGTCGAGTAGACCAACGCGTCACCTTGAGCGAGAGCGCCAGCCGCCGCTTCGATCACCTGAGTCTCAAAGAGACCGTTGCCGTAGGTTCCCTGTCCTGAGACGTAGGGACCCTTGCCACTTGCGGGGCCGGGCTGGTTTTCAAAGGCGTTGCCAACTGCCGTGTTGATGAAACATCCCAGAGGACGGATCTGAGTGTCGATGGCGCCGACGCCGGGTTCGGCGGGACCTCCAACGAAATTCGATCCAGCATCGGGACGGGTGAAAGCGACAGAACCGCTCAGAACGCCGAGGACTGATGTGTCCGCCTGCGCGCTGATATCGGCTGCCGCCGTGGTGAGGGGAGGGTTGGTTTGCGTGAAGCTGTCTTCAGTCAACACACCTACGGTGTTGCGAATTCCGACATGCAGAATTCGTAGTGCTGACGACGACTCCGTGAAACCACCACTCGCCTGTCCAAGTAGAGCCATAAAAACTGGGCTTTCCTTCTACTCCCTGTTAGGGGCGTGGGTTTCGGGGGATGGCTTCACCCACCATTGGGTGTTTTTCACCGATCTCCCCCCTTCTTCCTATTTGTATTTTTTATTGGCTACTTACCGAAACTTCCCCGATCTTTTTTCAGATCGGGGAAGTCTGGAGGCGATTCGGACTAGCCGAACACGCCGGAAACGTCAGGGTCGCTTTTCCAAAGTGAGGAAAGCTCACCGACCTCGCTCGCTGCGGTCTTGGAGACCTGACCGAGCTTCTTCGGGCCCTTGGAGGGCTTCTTGGGACGGGGCTTCAGAGCAGCGGCCTTGGCGTGAGCCTTCTTGGAAGCCTCCTCCTCGCCGTCGTCATCGGAGTCATCCGAATCGTCGTCATCGGAGTCATCCGAATCGTCGTCATCGTCATCGTCGTCGTCGTCATCGTCGTCGGACGCGAACTTCTCGTAGAGAACCGAGAGGTCATCGTCACCCGCGGCCGAAACATCCATGAGACCCATCGGGTCCTGCTCAGGGGAGAGCATCTGGATCTCGTCGCTGGCTTCCTTGCCCTCGCCGTCCTCATCGGAGTCGTCCTCGGAGTCGTCGTCAGCCTTGGCGGCCTTCTTGTCCTCCTTGTCGTCCTCGTCCTTGTCGTCGTCCTTCTTGTTCTTGTCCCACTGCTTCTTGAAAGCCTCGGGGACCTCGCCGTCTTCTTTGTCGGCAGCGTAGTGACCAGCCATCATCTCTTCCAGCATGGCCTCGACCTCGGGATCTTCATCCTCGTCGCCGACGACACCGTAGCCAGACTGGGGGTCGTTCTGTTCACGGCCCATCGAGTCAGCCATCATCTCGTCCATCATGTCCTCTTCCTCGTCCATCATTGGATCCTCGGAAAAGAGGTTCATGCCCTTGAGGATGCGGTCGAGCTTGCCTTCCAGCGAGTCGATGCGGGCGGTGAGAGCGTGGCTAGCTTCCTTGCCGTTGCCCCCCTCGTCCTCGTCCTCTTCGTCCTCTTCGTCGGCGGCGGTGAGGCCGAGACGATCGAGGGTGTTGTGGATCTGGCTGTTGGGAAGGTCCATGAAGTCGAGGGCTTGGTCCTCGATCTGCGCGACGGTGGCCGAAGGCATCATCGCCTGAGCGATACGGATGCACTGGGCAGCCTTCTTCTCAGTCGCCTTGCGATATGCAATCTCGTCGGCGGCCTTCATCGGCTTGCCGGGCTTGGCTGCGGGGTGATCTGCGGGCTCCTGATAGCCGGGCGTCGCGGGAGCGGCGCTCGTGTCATAGGGTCCTGGGTGAACATCCTCGCCCCAATCACTCGGGGTGCCGGAGCCCGTGTCCTCGTGATCGGGCTGTGCCGCGGGGTGGTCGCTCTTGTCCGTCCGATCGTTGGCCGGAATTTGCGGGGGCGGGGATGCACTTTTGCTCTGCTGGGTAAGGCGTTCTCGGGCCATGATTCGTACTCCTGTTGCTCTACTTGGGTGGATTCCACGAGGAGAGGAGCTTCCCAAGATGGAGCATGTCCTTCGCCTCTCCGTGAGTTGGTTTACGGCCAAGTGCCCGCTCGCAAGCGGTCAGGAACCCGGCCAAGTTTGCGTACCGTCTACTGGCCCCCACGGAGAGGGAGGCACGATACAATTCAGTTCCAATGCGAATGCCCATCTGGTCGTTGGCCGCGGCCAACTCGTTGATCAGGGCAACCTCGGAGTCTGCGGTGCGGATCAGGCCCTTGATGAAGCTGCCATAGGCTTGCTTCTTCCGAGCTTGTTTGATCACGTCTTCGCCCGTCGAATTCGCGGGCTCACCGGGGGAAGGCGTGGGGCCCTGCATGTCTTTGTCCATGCGGTCCTGCACGCGCTTCATCATCTTCTTGTAGAGCTTGTCTTCCAGCCCTTGAAGGTCGTCCTTCTCTTCGGGAGCTTCTTGGGGAGCTTCCTCGCCACCGCCCTCGTCGGGAGTGTCAGTCTCACCGAAATCGAACTCACCTTCGGCCGTGGTCGGCACCTGGACAAGCCGAGCAGCCTTCTCCACGCCGCCCTCAACCCACTCAGGGGGAGGCGTCGAGAGAACCTCAGCCACCCGTGCAGCGACCTCTCGGGTCGGTGTCAGGATGTTGCGCATGACCGCTCCGCCGAAGGCAGGGGTCGCAACCCAGGACGCCTCGATGAAGGTCACGCCTGCGTTGGGGTCAAGCGAGGGGTGTCCGCAAAGCTCAGCGATCCGATGTTCGCCGCCCTTCTCATCGTAGAAGCGGTTGCCCTTCTCGTACTTGATGTGATTGCACATTTCCGTCTCGTCAGCCGCGACGTTTCCGCATTTCGTGCAGATCGTTTCGGTGACGGAACAGCCCATCGAGAGGGTGCCCATCTTGCCGGACTCAATGTCCTTGACGAGCGCCGAGTGCTTGCGGTGGGTGGCAATCAGAATGTCGATGTAGACCGAGGGGCCGATATCACGCGCAACTGCGTCGATGATCCGGCCCTTGCTTTGCTCCTCGATCTGAACGTGCTCAACGAAGTTGTGGGCGCCGACAAACGTGCGATAGCTCTTGAGCAGCACGTCCCGGTCCCAGCAGTCGTTGTTGTTGTTGATGAATTGGTCGCACTCGGGCGTGACGCGGAAGTCAGCCCACTTGCGGTTCAACTGCTTGCCCGTCATGGGGTCCATGACGGAGCCCGTCTTGACGCCCGTGACCTCGCTCGTGTCCACCGAGCAAACGATGGTGGCGTGGGTCAGCAGGTAGCTGTTGGGGTCGAAGGTCTCCCCCAAGATCTCATTCGCCTGCGCGACCAGATTGGCCGAGGGCTGTGCGGTCGAGGCCGTACGAACCTTGCTCCACCGCTTGCCGGAGCAATGCGGCTTGACGACCTTGGCGCGTGCGTAGCGAAGGAAAGCCATTAGGCCACTCCCTCCACAGGCAAGAAATCCTCACGCTTGATCGTGAACAGGCACGAGGGGCAGCACATGAGCTTCGCGCTCTTGCCTTCTCGACGCTTGTAAACGGTCGGTGCGAGGGAGGCTTCACGGCACCTGGGGCAACCGAATTCGCCCGAATCTGCCTCACCCTTGGTCGCGCGGTACTGACGGTCGCGGCTTGCCCAGTAGATCGATTTCTTCACGAACGCCTCAGCCACGCGGTGCTCAGAGGCAACTCGTGGGAGAGGGCTGGGACCCGTGATGGGCCCGCCCGAAACCGGGGCAGTGCCCTGGCCTCCGGGGATCTCATTGAATTCGACTGCTGGCGGGATGGCGTCAGACTGCTCCGGGTTGAGCCGGAGCAAATCCTCGACGGGGAACCGAGTGGTGTCCCCTCCGAGATGAACGTCCACCATGCCGATTGCGGGCCAAACAGCCACCACGCGTCCGATATCGGTGAGGGAACCTTCCAACAATTGGACGGTATCTCCCACCGAATACTCGGAGGAAAGCTCCTGATAGCGCGTGGCGGCGTCGTGCTGCATCTGCGACCTATTCGGCAGCGGCTTCAAGCTCAGCGATGCGGGCAGCCATACGAGCGATGCTTGCTTGCACCTTCGACGCGGCCTTGGCGTTGCTGAATCCGCCGGTCTGCTGGACCTCACGAAGCTCGTCAAACTCCTCCTGAATGAAGTTCTTCTTCATGTAGGGCTCGTCTCCTTCGGTCTTCGGAGGCGTTGCATCCTGCTCGCCGATCTCGGCGGGGTTGAACGGCTGCGAGGGGCCGACGTTGAAATTCCCCTTGGGGTCCATCGTCCACTGACCGGCGTGCTTTTCCAGGTGGTCGGAGATCAGATCGCACCGCTTGGCGAAATCCATAGCGATCTTCTCGGGAATCAGGAGCGTCCCTGCGTTTTTCTGAACGAGGGTTGCGAGGTTATCAAAATGGTCGGTGAGCAGCTTGGCCTGCTTCAGAGCTTCAGACATTGGTTTTCTCCTTGACGGCGCGACGGGAAGTCCAGCGCAGGCGGGTCGCTCTGCACTTAAACGTGTCGTGGTATAGGGGGATGATTGAAATTTGAAGGCCGATTTTTTCCCCAAATTATCGGCTTCGGTCCCAAACTCGCCCTCCGCGGGCTCCGAATTCAGGAAATCAGGGTTGCCAGTTTCAATAAACCGGCGAATTGCGAGGATCATCGGGGAATTTGGGAGGTCCCCAACCTTCTCCTCCAAGAACTCAAGGTACTGCCGAAGGTTTGCCTTCCGCATTTCGACGGCAAATTCGCCGTCGGATACTCCGAAACTTCCAAAGTTGGAGTTTTGACCGGCCGTTTTCTTCTTTTTGTCGAAGAGGGATACTCCGAGAAATCCCTTGAGTAGATCGAGAAATCCCTTGTCCTTCTTTTTCTTGCCGATCTTCCGGGCCTCGTTGGCCCAAAGGTCGCGGTGTTCTGGAATTTTTGAGTCGCGGCCCATGAGAATGTCGTCCTCCACGTCGCCCTTCGGGGGCTTCGGGACGAGCTTCTTCTTCTTGACCTTCTTGCCATCGACCTCTTCTTCGACCTCTTCTTCGACGTACTCTTCCTGGGGTCCGGCCTCCGCCTCCATCGCCTCGCGCATGAGTTTGTCCACGATCACCATGTCGTCCACGGCGATCTGAACCATGAGGTCACGAAGGATTTCCTTCTTGTCCCCGGTCATGTACTCGGTGCCGTCGCCGCCCTCGATGGTGTCCTTGAGTGCCTTGGCAAGCTCAGGCTGAGTCTCTTGCGTTGCTCGGATCAACGACTCGTCGTCCATGCTCTGCAACGCCTCGGTCATCTTGCTGATGCCTTCGGTGGAGTAGAGGTTCTGCACAGGGCCGAGGAGCAGGTGTGTTTGACCGTCGGCGACCAAGTGCTTCGCCAACTCGACAAACCCCTTGCTCACATCCCTCCCAGGGATCTTGGCGATGGTTTCGGATTCAGGGTCCGTCCAGGCAGCCAACGCGAGCCCGTCGAGGATTCGATTCAATTCCTGAGCTTCGGGTGAGCCCCTCTTCGCCGTCTTGAGCTTTTCGGAAAGCGTCTTGGCTGCACCTTCCCGAAGCTCGGGTGGAAGGGCTTTGAATTTTTCAAAGGCGGCCATGCCCCGGGCATCCAGATCCGTTGGCGATTTGGGATCGTTGTTGACCTCTTGTCCCCCCACATTGAGTGGGTTCGCAATGATCGTAGCTGCCAAGATTTGCAGTGCCGCCTGTTCGGCGATCTGCCACGGGTCCTGGCTCGTGATTTCCTTTGACTGGATCGCAGCCACGGCTGCCGCGATGACACTAGAGTCATCGGGGTTCTCCGCGAGGACTCGCTTGAGCTTGTCAGCCTCGACCCCAATCGCCTGCTGGACCGCCAACACCTCGTCAGGGTCCATCGCTGCGAGGGCGCCCTCGACCTTCTGTACAACGTCCCTGGGAAGCTCTGAGACGAGCTTGCCGCTTGCTTTGGCGAGTGCCTGTTTGACCTTTCGGAGCGCCTTCTTACGGTCCTTGCCCTTGCCCTCGTACCGCTCGACAACCCGCTTCGCTGCGAGCATGTCAGCCACGCTCTGCGCCAGATTTTCAATGGCTACGTCGTCGGAGGCACCGGGCGTAGTCAGGTCATCGAGATTCTCGTAAAAGTCGGAAATGTCCCCACGGGCCTGTTCAACCGACTCCTCGCTGTCGTTGTATTTTTGCTCGCCCCCGCCCAGTGCCTTGAGGACCGCCTCGGAGAAGGTTGAAACCTCCTTCGCAGTCATGCCTGCCATCTGCTCGTCAAGGGCTCGACGTAGGTCCGAGGGGATGCGATAGCGCGCGTCCTTCGTGTCCTCTCGGAGCTTCTTCTGAATCGCGTCGATCGACTTGCTGATCGCCTTCTTCGCCTTCGACCCTCGGTCTTTTTCTACAGAGAGAACATGCTCGGCACGGACCCGCTCGGCAACGTACTCGGCCAGCTTGGCGGGATCCGTTTCGTTCTCGATCTGGTAGTCAGCGTTCTCGTCAAGGAATCGCTCGGCCTTTTCGATAGCGTCGGGACCAGTGATCTCGGCGCTCGCCATCGACTCCGCCCATTTCTTCGACGCGTCAAAAAAGACCCCCTGTTCTTGAGGGCTCATGGCCGCCAGGGCCGCTGGCAGGTATCGCTTGACCTCTGCGGGCAACTGCACGCGCCCACCTTGGAGCGTCGAATCGAATACCTTGCCGACCTCCTCGGTCAGTTTGGGGGCTTGGGCCTTAGCAGTTTCCCCGGGCTCCTTGGCCTTGGGCTCCTTTTTCGTCTCACCCTCTAGCTTCTTTTCAGCCTCGGCGATCTGTTTTTCGATCTCAGGGCGCTTGGAAAGATCCTTCTCCCCGTCCAACCTGATCTTGAGGCTTTCAACCTCCTGCTCCAGCTTCTTGCGGCCCCCAGACTCTTCTTCCTCACCCTTCTCCGAGTCACCCTTGGGCTCGTCGTCGTCCTTCTTCTCCTTGCCCTCGCCCTCTTCGTAGAAGTCCTCCCAGGTCTGAGACGTGCCGGGGTTCTTGCGCTTGTAGTCCTCGTGGAGCTTCTTCGCACCCTCGGGCGTCGGGGATTTGAACGCCAGGAACCGATGTGCCACTCGCTTGTAGTTGAGCGACATGTCGGGGTCCTTCTCGTTCTCGTTCTTCATGTCGGGATCCGAGTCCGAATCGGAGTCATGGACGCGGTTGTCCCGAAGGTCGTAGCGCGGGGGCTTCTTCTTCGGCTCCTTGCGAACGTGATCCTGGGCATCCTCATCCTGCTTCTCAGCGTCGCTTTTGGTCCCAAGCCGCGCCCACTCGGCGATCAAGCTGGCAGCCTTGTTGAGCTTGTCGATCACGGTGCCGTCCTTCATGTAGGACTCCTCCAATGCAGGGACGAGGTATTGGCTCCGTAGCGTGCTGGGCTCGTGACCCACCGCCTTCGCCGTCTCCTCCAGTGCCCGCTTGAACTCGTCCTTGAGCTTCTTCTCGCGCTTCTTCTTGTCGGAGGGGAGTGGCCCCTTCCGCTGCGCTTTGAGCATGTCGAGCATCTGTTCGTTGGCGTGAAGACCCCGCAAATCCTTGGCGGTGATTCCTTTGGGGAGGTACGCATTGACCTCCTCCGCGCCCACGCAAACCGTCGAGTCGCCATCCTCACAGGTGAAGATCGGATCGGAGCCCTTCTTGCCCTTGACCGCTTCCTTCAGCAATTTGACCGCGCTGCTGTCCGAAACCGTCTTGGTCTGCTTGACCCCTGACTTGCCGACGTAGGAGACCGTCGCCTTGCCCCCGGAGAACGAGACGTGCTTGACGAGCCACCCCGTCACACCAAAGTGGCCCTCCTTCGCGCTCTCGTCGTTACCCACTCGCTCGTAGGTGTGGTCGATGAGCCCGACGGCCAGCGCGGTGAGCCGCGTTTTCAGATCCTTGGCCTTGTAGTCCTTCTTGACCTTCTTCACGAGGTCAGACCGGATCGACCGGAGCTTCTGCACGCGATCGGCCTTGTCGTTGTTGCGCCTCGACACCTGTCGATCGCTGTACTCGTAGACGGTCATGTCCTTACCGTCCGAGTCCTTGACGACCTTCTTGTCCTTGTACTTGGCGCGATACAACGCCGCGATATGCAATGCGCTTTTCATGCCGGCACCTTTCCCTGAAGCATGCTTCGCATGTCCGCGTCGCTGTAGCCCTTCTCCATGTCTTTCACGATCTGGTCGTAGAGCGCGTCCACGAATTTGCGAACCGGGTCCTTGGAGCCCTTGTCGTCGGCCGCCAACACCACGTCCTTGATCACATCGAGAATCTTGCCGAAGCCGGGAATGTCTCCGGTCGTGAACGGAAGATTGGCGCCCGCAAAGGTGGCAACTGTTTCCGCTGCCTCAACACCCAAGAACCCCTCGTCAAAAAGGGCGCTGCACGCCTTGATCCCGACGTGAAGCGAGAAACTGTGAAGGAGCGCCTTGGCCCCGCCGAATATCGCGGCCCCTACGAGCCCCCCACTCATCGCCCCTGCGATACCCCCGGCGACATACACCGAGACTCCGTAGAGGGTTCTGAGGTCGCCCTTCTCCAGCTTCCCGCCCTTGATCAAACGCGAAAGGATGCGGCCCGCCTTCGGAAAGGAGTCAGCCTCAGATTTGAGGGACTCCCAAAGTGATTTCTTCACCTGGGGTGCCTTCGTCTTGAGCACCTCCGCTGTTTCCTTCGTGCGCTTCTGACGGTGTTCCTTGTCGAACAGGAATTTCTGCGTCTCCTCGGGGGCAGCCCGAACCGCGTCTGCGAGCGCCTTCTTGACCCCTTGGATCTTGGCGAGGGCGGCGTCCGCAAGGCTCTTTCCGCGACCCTTGCTCGACGCTGGACCCTTGACCGTGTGCCTCTTCGGGTCAGCCTTGGGGTGGTCTTGCAGGTACTTTTTGCGCTGCTTCTCACTCGCCCATTCCTTCGCCATGTGGAGAGCGGCAACGCGCTCACACGCACCCTTGAACCACGTCCCCCGATCCGAATCCCAGCCACCTCTTGCTGTCGTAAACGAGAACGAGCGTATGGGGAACCTTTGCGACTCTGCGTCTGCGCCGGGGTCGAGAACGACGTAAGCCGCATTGTGATGCTCAGTGGTCGCACGCGTCGCCGTCGTGAACCACAAGTGGGCCGTGCGCCCGTTAGGGCCACGCACCTCCCAAGATCGCCCAGTCCTGAGCACCTTGTACTGTTGACCATCGAGCTTGACCACGGCGTCCGTCGAACCACGCTTCTCCACGTCGGTGTGCCAGATCTTGAACAGACCGAAGGTCTTGTTCTTCTTCCGACCCTTGGGGATGGGCTCAACCTCAACCGTAGGGTTGCCCTTTTCCGTGCGTCCAAACGAGACGATGCGGCCCCGCTTGTTCTTGTACTTGCCGAAGAAGATCAGATCGCCGACGCTGAAATAGCCAGCGACGTGCAGCGAGGCGACGCGTGTCACAGAGGGCTTCACGACCACTCCTTGATCACGTGGGCTGTCAGGGCTGACCCGTGGAACGCAAGCTCAGGCTTGTTGAGGATGAGGGAGCGAGCGAAGGGCATGATGCGCCCTCGGTCACGGCCTTCCAGCTTCAGCCTGCTGATGACTTCCCCGTTGTTGACGGGGGGCTTCACAAGGGCGTCGAAGAACCCTTGGGCTTCGTCCGACTCCATCCGAACCGTGATCTCTCGGACTCGTTGGCGGTCGCGCGGAGCCAGGAACGAAAGCGAGGTCTTGGCGGGGAGGCCCAGGTCGAGCCAGTCGAGAAGAAGCCCCACACGGCGCTCCTTGCCCAGCACGCGAGCGAGGGCAGAGGAAAACGACTTCTGCTCCCGCACCATGTCGTGCAGCACGTCGAGGATGCCAAGCTCCTTCATCTGCTTCAGGGATTTGCGAGCCGTCGGCTCCGGCAGAATTGCATCGACCAAGATCGACATGAGCGCCTCGTAAGGCATTCCCTTCATCTTCGGAGCGTTCCGTTTGATCGCCTTCGCCAGATCGGGGGGGACCTTGAAGCCGTACTTGCCCGTGAATTTGATCGCGCGAAGGATGCGTGTGGGGTCGTCGGAGAACACCTTGTCGGGGTCCGCCGGACACTGGAGAATGCCCTCCTCCAAATGCCGCTTCCCGCAGCCGGTAAGGTCGATGATCTCGGCCTTCTCAGGACCGTGGGTGAGGTCCATGAGCCTCCACAGGAGCGTGTTGAACGTGAATTCACGTCGGTACACGTCCTCCTCGATAGTGGCGGGCTCGACCTCAGACGGCTTGTAGCCCTTGCCCGCCGCGCCCCCATAGCTCTCCTTGCGAGCGTTGGCGATCTCGATCACCTCGCCCTTCAAGTTGTCGCCGTCCAACTCCCAGTCGCCCTTCACCGTCAGGATGGCGACGCCGTATTGATTCGTGGTCAGGTTCGTCTGCGTCGGGATGGCCCGCGCTACTTGATCGGCGAACCATTCGGAATCCTTGCCTGCGGCGACCGAATCGATCACCACGTCGATATCCTTGATCGGCTTGTCGATCAGGAAGTTGCGGACGGCGCCTCCCACAACGTAGGTGTGTTGGCCGACACCGTGGTTCTGCGCAACCCTGGACAGGAAGCGCATGAGCGCGATGGACCGTCGGTGCGCCGAGGCTTCGATCCACACGGAGGCCACACGGAGGTTGGACGCCTTGCCAATGGGGATCGTGTGTACGCGAGGCAGCCCCCAGACCTCCATCTCCGTCACGTCCCACGAGCCGCTTGGAACGTGCTTGTCCCACTCCCCGTCCATACCGGGGAGATAGGCGAGGGTGACGTGAGGCTTGAATTCGGGAAACTTGTCACCGACCTCAAAGCCCTCATCTCGTAGCTCCTGCATGACCCGCTGTTTGAACCCCGACAAGTCTTTGTCGAAATCGACGGACACGTGGGGAACTCGACGGTTCTTGTCGGCGTGGTCGAAATACTCCAAGGGGCCGAGGATCGCCTTGCACTTGGGCCACCAGCGACGGAGACAGTCGCGTAGCGTCTCGACCAAACGAGCCTGTTCGGCCTTGTCTGTGTAGTCGCCAATGTAGAGAAACGTAACGTGGCTCGGGGAATCGTCATTCTCCCCGAGACCGGGAAATTGAATGGCCAGATTCTTGGGCAGCCGGATGAAAAGACCCGCACTGGAGCCGTCCCCCGTGCGCGGCCCGGTTGCCTTCGCCATGAAGCGCCGGCTAACACTTGCCAACAGCGCGCCGGGAAGCTCCGAGTGCCCCTGGGGCATCGGCACCTCGTTCATCTCGTCCTTCTCGTCGTCCTGCTCGTCCTCGTCCTCGTCCTCGTCCAGACCCTCACCACCGGGACGGAGCGGGTCGGCGGACATGCCGATGTCGTGGCCGTCTGCCTCACCCAAGTGGCGAGACGCGACGCGAGACGCAAAGGTATCGATCCAAGCCTTTTCGATCGGATCTTCGGCCCAGACCGTAAACGTGGCGTCCAGTAGACCTGGAGTCACGATGTACGCTTTCCGCGCTTGTTTGGGGTTGGGGGCCATAGCCTTCGCTAAAGCCCTCCCCATAGCCCGAAAAACGGCGGATCGGCCCTACTCTTCGGCCAGCTTGGCAGCCATTTTCTCGGCGACCTTCTCGGCGACCAGATCGGCCACCCGATCGGCCACAAGATCGGCCACAAGAGTCGCTAGCACGTCGATTCCGCCTCCTGTGGAGGGCGCGGTTGCGACGCTTGCGGTCTTGGTCGAGGCGAATCGACCCATGCTGCCCTCTTCCTCCGGCTCCTTGTACTCCAGACCCAGGTACTCGGCCTGCTTCTCCACGAAATCGGATCGCTCGCCCAGGGAGGTGCCGGCCTGAGAGTACAGACCACGGAGCACTTCGTTGTAGGTCGGGTCCTTGAACGTGGCGAAGTCCCGCTGAAGCTCCTCGGTCGCCGAAATCGCGTCGATGTTGAGCAGGTCGTAGATGACACTGATCGGCAACGAGCCCTTTTGGTAGAGGTTGAAAAGGGCGTCGTAAACGTCCTGATTGTCTCGGAGGGCGAGGCGGGTGAAGGAGAGTTTCGGGTAGACGACCTTCTCGGAGCCCCACTGGTCGATCTCGATGAAGCCCATGCGCGCGCACATCGGCTTGAAGAGATTCTGCTCCACGAAATCTTGGATGAACTCGCGGACCAGCATGTACCGGACGTTGAGCACCTCCAAGTTGATCCGGTCGCCGGAATAGCTCGATTCACCCGACAAGAGCGACTCGGTGACGCCGAGGCCAGCGTAAAGCTCGCGGTTGATCAGATCGTACTCGGACGAAAGCTCCAGCAGACGACCTTGCGGGGTCATCTCCTCCCATGTCACCTGAAAGTTGGTGACGATGGAGTAGTCGGGGTCTTGGAGCGCGAGGTCGATCTGGTCGCGCAATGCTTCCGTGTCGGCCTCGTTCATGCCCTCTGCGTACACGAGCCGGATAGGCGTCATGTGCCGTGACGAGATGCTGGTCTGCGCTTGGCGCAGCTTGTCCTTGTAGACGAGGGTACGGATGCACCGTTCCAGCTTGGAGTGTCCGCGCGGCTCGTACTGAGACACGCGGTTCGCCATGAAATAGTAGAAGCTGCCGGCCTCGGAATCCGTGTTCAACGGGACGTTAGCGCCCTCTCGCACCGCCATAACAATGTCTGGCGGCATCGACTCCATGACCTTGATCGCACGCTCGTCGGCTTGGTCAGCCTGCTCGATCACACTTTTGGTCTTGGAGTCAGGGATGAGCGACGCCATGATCTCGTCCGACATTGGGAACGAGTCGAGGTGAATTTGCTCGGGCGGGAGGATGCGAATTTTCGTCCAACCGCGGTAGTTCTTCCGCAGCCAATCCGACGCGCGCTTGTCCGCGTCAGGCCACAACGTTTTCTGCTCCTCAAGCTCGCCATCTTCGTGGAGGATGTTCTTGATCTCGTAGCGAACCTCCTCCGGCATGTCCTCGTTGTCGTCCTCGATGAACCAGTGAGTCTCGCCGATGACGTTGAATTCGTGGAGCCCTTCGGAGAGGCGGTGCAAGAGGCCAACGTCCGACACCCAGCGCTTGCAGAAATCAAGAGCCTCCTGCGCCATGTCGTCGGACTGCGCCTCGGGTCGGCCGAGACGGATCTTCGACAGCGGAAGCTGTCGGTGAATATCCATCGCCTGACCCACGAAGGGGTCGGCCCGGTAGAAGAAGCGGAAGTAGTTGCGTTGCTCATCGAGCGACTGGGGAAGCTCAAGGAAGTCGGTCGAAAGCTCGGGCGAGTAGAAGTTGCCGCCGCTGCCCACCATCGAGCTACCGACACCACCGCCGAGCCCACCACCTGAGCCGCCGGACATACCGGAGCCGGGACCGCCGATGCCGCCCCCTCCGAAGCCGCCACCGCCGCCTCCGATGTTCGCTACTTTGGATCGCATTGATCCAAGTGCGACCTTGGATGGCTTACCGACCGTAAGATCGGGTCGCGGACCCGCACGATCCGCGCTTGACGGGATCGAAGCGACTTTGACCGCGCCTTCGTTCGTTGGAACGCTCGCAGATCCGGCGATATAACGCCGGGAAGCGACAACCCGTCGCCGTTTGACTCGCTGCTTAGCCATTCACCCCTGGCCCCCTGATAGACAGATCGGGGTCTACAAACGCCAAATCAGGGTCGTTGTAGTTGGTTCCCGCTGTCCGGCTCGCGTCAGAGAAGCGAGCGACCCTCCTGAGAGCGCCTGCTGCCTCCTCCAGAGCACGCAGCTTGCGTTTGAGGGCTAGGCCCTCGCCGGATCGGCGGTCCACACGGACGTTCTCAAGCGACCTCGCGGCCTTGCGGATAGATGCCCCAGCCGCGGCCAAGTGCGCTTCCGCCGCCTCTGACATGGCGACATTCTCCCGCTCCTGCGCATGCTTGCGGATCTGATCCTCCCGGGTGCGGCGATCTTGTCGGCGCTGTTTGGGAGTGGTCTGCGGACCTTGCGGCATCTCGACACTCTACCCCCACTTGGGGGCCTTGGAGATCCAACCGTTCTTGATCCCGGCCTTCAGGATGTTTTTGAGGAGCTTTGTGTGGCGGACAGATCCCTTGAAAACCTTCTCCCAGGAGCCACCGAGCTTTCCGAACACCGCGATGGCGTGGTCGTACTCGTGGGGAAGGTTCTGGACCTTCTTGCCTTCAAGCAGATCCTTGATCAGCCGGTAGTCCGCGCGAGCCGGGTCTGAGGGGTCGAGTACCTTGCCCATCAGCCCTTCAACCTCCCGCCACGTACAGGCATGAACCCGCCGCGGCCCTCCCGTCGTACCGTGCGCTGCTCCATGCTTCCACCGTTCTTGGCCGCGATCCTGTTCTTGCGCTGAGCCGCAGCCGAGATGCGGTGGCGGTTGGGTCCTCTCGACCCCGCCCGTGCGATGTAGGCCCGGTTTGAGAGTTTGTCGCTGGCGAGCCAGATCATGCGCACAAGCGCGTCGGAAAGGTCATCGTGCGCGCCTCGGATATTCGGGGCCTTCACGGTGACGACGTACTTCGATTTGTAGTCGGCCTGGAGCGTGAGTAGCTCGGCGAGATAGGGCATGTGAGCCGGGGCCTTGCCCTCGGAGTCACGCAGCGCCTCGCGCTGGTCCTTCGTGTAGTCGAACAGCACGATCCGCTGATCGAACATCATGTCCTTGAAGTTGCGGAAGATCTGACTGTTGAGGGTCTGGGTGAAATGCGTTGCCTTGCACTGCTTCAACCCCTTCTTGAGCAACGCCTGCTCCATCGGGATACCCGACCACTGGTCGAACATGCCCTCATCGATCAAGAAGCGGCGCGACAAGTCGTAGACCCAATCCGCCACGTCATCGAACTCCAGACGCTCCATCCCGACGAAATCGCCCTCGCCAGCTTTGATCTGATCGATGTAGTCGAGAATGATCTGTTCGTTTTCGATGTGGCCGATGGCGACGGCCGAGCCATCGTTTGCGAGACCAACATCGAGCCCGAGGAAGTAGGGCATCCGAGGGATGCCACGGCTGCGTGGCTTGTGGGCCACGTCCACGCACGCCATGAGATCCTTCGCGTCATCGATCCATCCAAGAGTACGGTCGCTGAACTTGCCACCGTACTCGGTGTCGAACATGCGGGGGTCCTTGACGTACTCCCCGGCGAAGAATTCGGAAGGCAACGTGGGGTTGACCTCCCAGGTGGGTGCTTCGATAGCGAGCATCTTGCCCGCTGCCTTCGACCCGCCCATCGCAAGCTGGAACTGCTCGTAGAATTTCCCCTGCCGACCCAACGGCGAGGAAATCAGGATCATGCGGCCCTCAACCGGACCGATGGGCTCGTGCGTGTTGTCTGGGTTCTTCTGCGAGAAGGCACCCATCGACGGCTTGACGGCTTGATACACCTCGTCAGCCGACGACTGCCCACCATCCGTAAAGTGGGCAACCTCGTCCAGAATGATGACGATGTTACCAGCACCACGAAGGCCCTTAGCGATGCAGGACCGGAAGGTGACGTTGATGCTGGCCGCGGAAGCGTTCGGGTTCTCGGCGTAGCGACCGTGCCGGTCGATATCGGAGGGAGTCTGGAAGCGCGCGAAGGACTGAGTAGCGTTGGCTTGGTAAGCCCGGAAGAATTCGCATCCCGCGAAATACTTGGCAACGTCGCGGTACAGAAGACCGGCCTGATCCTTGTCGGTAGCGACCGAGATCAACTGGATTGTGTTGCCGTCCGGCAGGCCGTAGTACGACTGGGGGTTGCCCTTCGACAACAGCTTGTAGGTCTCGTAGGCGGCGATGCACGCGGAGATCGTCGTCTTACCCGAGCGACGGCCGACGCTCAGGATCATCTCCCGGCGCTCCTCGCCCTCGATAACCTCGGAGATATTGCAGCGGCCTTCGGAGTACAGATGGCGGAGGTACTCCGCCTCGGTCATCCAAAACGCTACGTTGGGGATCGGGTCGCCTCGGAAATCGCAGACGCGGATGGTCCGACGCATAACGTGTCGGATCAGCGTCTCTTTGTCAGAATCGGGGTTGAGCATCGGGTGCTCGACCGCAGCGATGGCGTACAGTTGCTCCTCGTCAAGCTCCTCCAGTTGCTCGTCGGTGAACGCGTCTGGAGTATCGTCAAGCGCAATGCCGTAGTGGGCCTTCAGGATCACCTTCTGGACGGGGTAGAGCCTCTGCGCGAGACCCCAATCAGACTCAATGAACTCGATGATATTGGCGATGGGCTGTTCACCCACCTCCTGACGCGCTTCATCGAGGACGATGCCCCCAAGCCCAAGACTCATCTAGTGCTCCACGATCTCCGGTCGTTGATCCCCACGCATAGCGCGTCGGGCCTCGTCCTCCCACGTGTCGTCGTCAAGACGACCAGAGAGGAGCGAGAAGATTTTGTCGATGGCTTCGCGGCGGAGTCCGGCCTGCACCATCGTCTCGCGGAAGGTACGAACGATGAAGGTGAACAGCAGCTTGAACTCAGGGCTGCTCATGTTGACGCCCTTGGCGTTTAGCTGCTCGGCACGTTTGAGATAGGTGTCGCCAACGGCCTTGAGGGCCTGAATACGACTCACGCTGATCTGGCGGGTGTCGTCCCCCTTCGCCTCGGCCTTCTTCCGCTCAAATTTGAGGGACGCGGCCTCGCGGGCGAACCCACGCATGACCTCGTGGAGCACGTCAATGGACTCCGGGTCACGGCCGACAACGGTCGTGAGGGCGTCCTCATCCATGCCCTTGTACTTGGCCTTGACCATCGCCTCGACCTCTTCAGAGACCATAGGGGTGGCGGCCACCGGGTCCTTCTTCCGGCCCGGCTCGCGCAACATGACGCGCATCTTGCCCTTCTTGTTGAAAAGCACCTTGTCGTCGGGCGCGATCTCATCGATCTTGCGCCACCGCTCGGCACCGGCCACATCCAATACACGAACACGCTTCGCCCCGTTGGGGAGCGCGCGATGCAGTTCTTCTTTGGTGAGGGTGCGTGCGTCCATGACTACTTCATCAGGTTGGAGGGGATGACCACCGCCGGGCCAACAATCGGCCGGCGAGCCAACTGCGAGGCGGGACGATTCGGCTTCAGCCGCTTCATCAGCCCTTCCTCGTTCACGAGCATGATCATGTTGCCGGGCAATCGGATCATTTCGATGTAGCCCCCGACCCACCCTTGAAGCTCGGCCAAGGTGTAGCTGACCGAGTTGCCGGGCAGCGGAAGGTTCCAGGGTCGGCCAGTCTCCGGGTAGAGCATACTCTCGCCCGCAGCTTCCTTGAGCAGCGGGAGAATCTCATCCCGTAGCTCGGGGCGGGCGTGAGCAAGACGGATCAGTTTGGTTCGCAGGGTCATGGCGCGTTTTCCTTTTGTCGCTCGCTGGATAAGGTCAGCGGCTCGTCGGCTCGGGTCTTTCGTAAGAAACCCTTTGCCCCGCCCCTGGCCGTAAGGGACGGGTGTGTCAAATTGCTCAGAAGTCAGGTCCCATACCTTCGCGTCGGGCCCTTGAATCCACCAGTGGGGCTCACCCTCGTGGGAAAGGAACATCGGCTTGTAGCCCTCAGCCTTGCCACCGACGAGGTGATAGAACGCCTCCGACGCGGCGTAGCAATGACCCGTCCGCTTGTCCGCGCCGTCTTGGACGAGCTTGCGGTACTTGGGTTTGAGGAGGTCAGGCGTAAGATGGCGTCGAACAGCGCTATACGCCTGCTTTGGAGTCAGGCGTTTCACAGCTACAGAATCTCCATTGCCCTCGGCTCAGGCAGCCCCCCAGTCAGGAACCCGCCCTCCGTGAGCAGTGAGAAGTTGGCAACGGCACCGAAAGTGCGAACGGCCCAACGATGCGCAATGGCGTCAACGCGAGGATCGCCAATCGGGCCCGTCACGTTGACCGCAGCAACCACGGCAACCGCGGAGTACCCTGGGAGATTGTCGATAGCGGCGGCAAGGTTCGTCGCAACAACCGCGACACCGAGCCCATCGGCGTCGAAGTCCTCGTCGGTCACGAGCACAAAGGGCCCGATCATAACTTCGGCCGGCACGGTGAAATCGTCACTGGCGATGGTGACGGTGCCTGTGCTGCGCGTGAACTGCCCACCCAGAAGCGTTCCTGTTCGCGCACCGACAACGGTGCCATGCGGCGCAAGACCGACCGGCGTGACATTCTGCTGCCGGAACCCGTTACGGGCTCGGACAGGATTTCGGCCCACCGAAGGGTCGCCAGGAGCCGTCAGGTTGGCAACGAGAATCGTGAAAGGAGGCTGTGCACCGCCGCGAGCGTAGGGGCTTGGGAACAGTTTTTCGACGGACATGGGGCTTACTCTCTTACGGTTGTCCAGTCCTTGAATTCGGACAGGGGTGGGTGTTCTTCGATCCCTTCAGCCTCCTTGGCGTCAGGTTGTTCGGTGTCGATCACGTAGCGATGCAGCGTCGAGAGGGATTTACCCCCCGGCTGCTCCTTGATCTCCACCGGAGTAGGTGGGGTGGCGGGGTCGGTATCGAGGTTCGTGTCGCGCTTAGATTTGACGAATTGGGTCAATTCGTAGCGCTTGGGGTCGTCCCGAAACAGGTACTCAACGGACGGGGCAGCCTTGTCCCCGATGGCGGCATGCTTTTCGATCTTCTCCAGCTTGTCGTAGTAGGCAGGGTCTTCGGTGAGATGATCAAAACTGATCTCCAGGGCAAGAGCGGGATCATCGGTGTGCTCGCGCTCAATCTTCAGGCCCTTCTCGATCTGGTCCTCGTCAAAATCGTCGCGTTTCGCCTTGTCGCCCAGACCACCGGGGATCTGGTCTTCGTGCTCGTCGTCCTCTTCAGAACGTTTGATCGGGCTAAACGACGAGAAGCCTCCCCAGGATTTCTCCACCGGGGTCCACTCCCCTCCCCATCCGCCCATTGGCGTTGCAGTCTTGGACTGAAGGTCAGCCTCGATGATCTGCATCGCGCTGTTGAACTCTTCCTCGCCCACCTCGCCTTCGACGGCCCAGGATCCGTCGGCAAGCCTCTCAGCGCGCCAAAACTCTCCCTCTTCCAGCGCAGCCGTCTTGTACGGCATCTGCATGTCCTTCTCAGGCTCCATGCCCATTTCCTTGTAACGATCGTTGAGGGCGTTCACATCGACAAGTAGCTGTTGGAGCAGGTACGTGTGTGACTCGTGATTGGACGCGATCGACATGAGGAAATCGTCCAATCCAAGGGTCATGCGGCCCATCTGCTTGATCGAGTCGTACGCCTTACGAACGCACTCTTGAAACTGGTCCTCCGAATGGAGGCCGCGTTCCACATGGCAATTCGCGTAGGCAACCCACTCGTGAACGCGTTGGGACATCAGGTCCACAAGGCTCGACGGGTCAACGGCCCCCAAACCAAAGTAGCCGATCATCTTCTCGGCGAGCGTGTCGATTTCGGGTTGGACCGACTCGTACAATCGTTGAAACAGAAGGTGATTGCCGTAGCTTGGCACCCCGGCCGTCTGCCAATGGGCCGTCTGGTAGCTCCAATACTGCGCACGCAGGCACACCAGCACATCAGCCAAGAGTGCGTGTCCCGCCTCAACGCCGGGGTTCACGTCCCCGCCGGGCAGGGGGTCAACGCCACTCCAATATGCTTCGTGCTTCGTCATGCCCTACTCCTCGTGCATGATCGTGCCGCCAAAGGTGTATTCGGCGAGATCGTCCAGCGCGGGAGCATCCTCAATGTCGAAGCCATCGAGTCCGTCGTTCGACAGGTTGAATTCGGACGGGCTGAACAACGAGGCCGTAACCTCTTGATCGGGCGCGTCCGCCAATCGAATCTGCTCCGCCTGCCATGCGGACAATTCATCTTCACTTGCCATCCGGCCCCCGAAGGCACCGAGGCTGCGCTCCTCATTCGTGAGGAGAACCTTGTTGTACTTGTTGCACACGCTGTCTTGATTGCGGTGGACACAGGAGCCACAGCGGTCCATCTCCAGAACCGCGGGGAGCCTGTTTGCGCGATGCTTTGCTGCACCCTCGTCGCAGCCGGTGGTGCCCGTACGCGAGGCGTAAGCCTCGGCATCGACGTAGGCCGTGCCTGCGATCCCCTCGTGCTTGCGGCGAAGCTGGACAAGCTGAGGCTTGGCCTGCTTGCGCAGCTTCTTGCTGAAACGACCCCTGAGAGCGTCGGTCAGATCCTTGCCCATGAACCCTTCGGTCATGGCTTGTCGCATCCAGCGGACCATCTTCTGCGCCTCGCGCAGCGTTTCGCCAGCCAGCTTGGGGAAGGCCGGGTCCTCGGGTTGAGCCTGAGCAGCCTCGTGCAACGCACCGTAGGCTTCTGACGCGGACACGCCGGGCTCGTAGTGCTTGCCGTCGCCCTGGTAGGAGCCCGTCTCCTGACGGGCCGTGATCATGCGAGCCGCCTTCTGGAGCACCTTCTTGGGTTCTGCGGAGGACGCGAGGAGCTTCTTCGCTTCCTTTTTGGAGAGCAAGCTGGCCTTAACCCACTGGCCGAGCTTGGCCTGGACCTTCGCCATCTGACGCTTGGTCTTGAGGGCCTTCGCGTCCACGACCTCTCGGGCCTCGGGCGTCGAAGCCTCAAACGCAGCGCGGGCCTCGGCGGACGTGACACGCTCGACGGGAGTCTTGTGGACGGGACGGTCGTCCCGAACACGAGCGCTCATGTCTCGACTCGGGCTCAGGAAGGCGTTCTTGAGGGCGAGCCGCTTGTCCATGACCGTTGCCGTGCGGTCGAGACGACCCGTCGCAGCAAGGAGAGGAGCGTAGTGGGCATAGGCTGCGTTCCACGGAACCTTTTTGACGACCTTCATGCCCAGGTGCCGGTTACAGGCACACTCGGAGCAGTTGTTGGCTTGGCAAGCGTCGCAGGAACCACACGCGATCAGATAGCGGGCGTTGGGGCACTTGGCACGAATGTGCTTCGCCCATTTCTTCTGGTCAATGCCTGGGAAGGCAGAGGCACGGATGTAGACGTGGCCCACGAGACCGTGCTCGTTCTCCATCGCCTTGACGGGTTTCGCCAGACGCATGGCCTCGTGACGAAGGGTCCGAACAATCTCCTTCTTGATCGTCAGCAGGTCGTCACCGTAGGCCGACCGACGC
>Ga0307378_10000901_pt1 | contig 49744 bp, 92 predicted proteins | sample UN1MG_FD_202238 | JGI IMG/M metagenome (GOLD analysis project Ga0307378, IMG submission 202238) | Soil microbial communities from Risofladan, Vaasa, Finland - UN-1 | ecosystem: Environmental > Terrestrial > Soil > Coastal area > Acid sulfate soil | place: Finland: Risofladan, Vaasa | collected... | reverse complement strand
CGAAGAGTTGCGGAAGGATTACGAAGAGTTGCGGAGGTTTTTCTATAATCCAAACAAGTATGAAGAAGTATTAGAGTTTTCACAAGAAGGACACAAAACAGGGAAATACGACCACGATACAAAGAAGCCCGAAAAACTCACACGAGCCTTAATTTTAACTTGTAGCCGAAAAAATGACCTTGTAGTAGTTCCGTTTGCAGGAAGTGGCACAGAGATGGCAATGAGTATAAAAGAGGGCAGAAAAGCAATCGGATTTGATATTGAGCAAAAATATGTGGAAATGTCGAACAAACGAATTAAAACTTTCAAAGATGCACCGAGCCTGTTTTAAGGTTGTGTATAACATAAAATAGAGCGTACGGAAATAGACGTGCGCTATAAAGTACTAACAATTTAAAAATAAAATAAAAAACACTTGACATGTATTAAAATTAATTGTACATTTGTAGTTCAAAAGCACGTACGATTTTAAATTTAAATTATTTTACGATGGGTTAGTTTTTTCATAATTAGTTTAGTTTCATGGCAGTAATCAGCGGGAGGTGTTCTCAAAAAATCCCGCTGTTTTTTACAAAAACTTTACATTATTATTTTATAAAAAGCTTTGAAATATAAATTATTATTCGTAGATTTGAATTGTCAAAAATGATTTATAATAACAGTAAGTGTCAGCAATGGCACTTATTTTAGAACTAAAAATTTACAAATGAAAAACAGCGATAAACTTTTATTATTAATAGCTAGGTCAAAATTAACTAAAATCAAAGTTTCTGAGAAATTAGGAGTCAGTAGACCTACGTTGGATAAAAAAATCGAATGCAATGATATTACTGAAAGAGAATTAGAATTAGTTCAAAGTATGTAATTTTTTTTATTGTAAAATTTACAAATGTAAATACATAATTATGAAAAATTTAACAGATTATACAAAAACTTCTCGTGAGTCAGAAAATTTAGGCGTAATTATAGCCAGAATTTTAGGCTTTGTAGATCAAAGGAGTCTTATTGGTATTGAGCATAAAAAAGGTAAACAATGTAATTTTAGCGATTATGAAAGTGATTATAAATTAATATTTAGAACTAAGTCGTATAAGATTTATAGCAAATATATTTCTAAGAAAATACTAAAAAAGATGATTCGTGAATATTATAACGGCATGTTTAAGTTTTTTGATGCAAAAGATAAATTTGTCACTTACGTAAAAGTAGAAAAAACTAGCGATAAAAAAGCAGACAAACAAACAACCGAAAATGATTTACCTTTTTAAATAAATATAAAACTAATAATATTATGGGCTTAAGTGTAAAAGTATACAAAAACATAAAAATAACAAAAAGCGATGACTTTGATTTCATTGCATATGTTATAGATAAAAGGTGGGATGATCGAATAAAAAACCTACAAAAAAATAAGAGATACAAAGGAGTTAAGCAAAATTGCGGGATATCCTACCCATGTTCTTCTCATAATGATTTTAGAAGAATGCTTTGTAATATGTTAGGATTTGAAAGCGGTGAATGGGTTCAATTTTATAGTAAAATAACTCCAGATACTCCATTTTATGAGTTCTTTGAATTTGCTGATAATGAAGGGTGTATAGACTGGGAAACAAGTGAAAAGTTATACAATGACTTTTTAGAGTACTTAGCAACAGCAAAATATATATTGAAAAATAATATCTATGCATTTGGTATTTACGCTGATTGGTTAGAGATTTTTAAATGTGCAAAAGATAATGGAGTAGTTGTATTTTCATAGTAAATAAATATAAAATGGCAAGACCTGAACGCAATAATGTTGATTATTTTCCTTTTTAAATTTGACAATAAATAAAATACATTATTATGACAGACGACATAATATTAAAAGCCATATCAAAAGAGATAGAAACAAAACATAATTGTAAGGTTATATCAATTCATTACGCTGAGTTATTAAGTTTATGTATAAAAGCGAAAATACAGTTTAATGAAGATTTTCATTATCAACCAGAATGGTTAAAGTATTATTCGATATCAACAATTTGCTTTTCAGAAAAAACTATTCACATAACAAGAAGGGTTGATTTGTTTGAATGTGTAAAAAATAAAGCTAATTTAAACTAAAAGATACAAATTATGGCTGTAACATTACAAAACAATAAAGTAAGAACAAGAAAAGAACATAAGTGTTTTTCTTGTTTTAGAAAATTCCCTCCAAAAACTAAAATGAATTACTGGGCTGGGATTTACGAAGGTGATTTTAATTCTGTATATTATTGTAATACCTGCGATAAAATAATGCAAAAAGACGAAGAAAACGAATATCCAGAAGGGTTTGTATATGAAATGCTTGATAAAAACCAAACCCCTGAGGATCTTTTAATAGATTTATATTTAAATAAATAGATAAATTAATAAAAAAACACTATATTTGTAATTGCGAAACTATAAAAATGACCATGACAAAAAGATTTTACATACTTAACAATATACCCTCACAGGTAGAAAAATACAGGCAGTTTCGCAAAAATTGGTCACCTGTATTTTTTATTTGTGGGGGTTTTTATATTTGTGACATATGACATACAAAAAATTCCCAATCTGGAATCCTCAGTTTGGAACGATGTTGAAAATTAAATCTATCGACAAGAAGTTAGCTTATAAGACCTTTAGAGCTTCCTCATCTGGATTTGTGGCTAAACCATTGGTTAGAAGTATTGTATTTGGTAGAGATAGTTATAAATGTGTTAAATGTGGAACTGAGTTGAATTTAACTGTTGATCATATAATGTCCGTTGTAAGATGTTTTCAAGAAAAAAGATTCACATACTGTAATACAAAAGTAAATTTACAAACACTGTGCAATAGTTGTAATTGCGCTAAATTACCATAACATGAAAGAATATTTTTCACACGACTATAACGCCAGAAATGACACAAAACTTGTCAAATTGTTTATGAAACGCAAACTAGAGGGTATTGGTGCATATTGGTGTATTATTGAAATGTTATATGAAGAGGGAGGGTATTTGTTACGATCTGAATACGAACGTATAGCGTTTGAATTACGAACAAATAACGAACTTATAAAAGACATAATAGAAAATTACGGTTTGTTTGAAATTGATGATTTAAAATTATGGTCAAATACAGCAATGGCAAGATTAAAAAAGAGGATCGAGAAAAGCGAAAAAGCCAGAGTATCAGTTAAAAAGAGATGGGATAAATACGAACGTAATACGAACGTAAAAGAAATGAAAAGCGAATGTAATACAAGTAAAGTAAAGGAAAGTAAAGTAAAGGTAGTAGAGGAAAATAAGAATACGGTTATAGATTCTGCACCTCAATTAAAAAAGCTTTTAGACGAACTACAACAACAACAAATTGACGAAATGAAAGAATTTACTTTATATTCTGGAAATTTTGAAGAACTTAAGCAAAAATTTTGTGTTGAGTTTATAGGGCGTTATGGCTTGAATAAAACTTTTAATGAAGCCTTGGAAGCTTTGCGGAGTTGGATGCATAAAGACAAAGGATTTAGTAAAGTAGAAACTAAAAATACTAATCAATTAAGCCCCTTAGAGCTTGCAGCAAAAAAAACTAAAGAAAAACTAAAGAAAAATGAATAAAAACAATAATATAATACTTTCTGAATATGGCAAATTACCTCCTCAGGCAGTAGATTTTGAAGAGGCTATTTTAGGGTTATTAATGTTAGAATCTGATAGCTTTTTAGATGTCTCTAATATATTAAAACCAGAAATGTTTTACAAAGATTCGCATCAAAAAATATATCAATCAATTATTGATCTATCAGAAAATTACAGCCCTGTAGATATATTAACAGTTACAGAAAATTTGCAAAACAAAGCATTACTGGACGAATGCGGGGGTGTATACTATATTTCAAACTTGACTACAAAAGTGTCATCTGCTGTTAATATTGAATATTATGCCTTGATAGTTGCTCAAAAATATATTAGTCGGTCTATAATTACAGTTTCAAACGAAATAATGACAAAGTGCTACGATGATTCAATTGATGTAAACGACATAATGGATTATAGTTATACATCTTTTGATAAAATTAATGACATATCATTAAATGGCAGTGTCAAGTCGTTTAAAGAAAATGTAAAAACTAGTATGGATGAATATGAGAAAAGAGTTGTAGCAAGAAAGGCAGGGCTTCAAATTGCATATACAACAGGATTAGGGTCTATGAATAAAATATTTATAGGATGGGTTAAGACTGAAATGACAATGGTTGCAGCCAGACCCTCTATAGGTAAAACCGCTTTAGCTTTATTTTTTGCAAAAGCGTGTGCAAAAATGTTAGTAGATGTTGACATATTTAGTTTAGAAATGAGTTCAACTCAATTAACTGATCGTATACTTTTAGGAGAAACAACAATAAACCCTTATAACTATCAGTCAGGAAAGGATGTTAATTGGGAAGAACTTGAAAAAGCTGCTGCAAGAATATCAAACCTGCCTATTCACATAAACGATGAAATGGATATTACAATAAGTTACATAAAATCAGTTATAAGAAAAAAATTTAAAAAAGGAACTCTAGGGCTTGTTATAATAGATTATTTACAATTAATGGAAGGTACGGACAAATCAACTAAAAACAACGAAATAGGAACTATCACAAGGGAGTTGAAGAAGTTGGCAATGAAATATAATTTTCCTATTATTTTACTAAGTCAACTGAGTAGAGATATAGAAAAAAGAGGCAATGGAAGACACAAATTAAGCGATTTAAGGGATTCAGGAAATATTGAACAAGATGCAGATAATGTTATTTTTGTTTCAAGGGATAGATATGATAATGAAGGGAATGAAATTGATTATAGTATAGAGGAAAATAGAAAAGTATTTATAGATATAGCTAAAAAAAGAAACGGATCACTTGGCGTTATTACTGTTTATTGCAATGAGTATGTTAATAATTTTTATGAGATATCAGATATACCAGAAAACTATCACAGTATAACAGAAAATAGAAATTTTAATAACGATCCACCATGGTAACTATAAAATCAAACCAATTCCCAAGGCAGGAAGAAAAGCCTATAAAAGAAAAGAATCCTGAATTATCAATAAAACAAAAGGCAGATTTTATATTTCGAAATATCGAGGATAAAATGCCTAAACTTTTTGAATTAATAACTAAAACTTAAAGCTATGACCAGAACGCAAACATTAAATTACATGCAGAGAATATCTATCCTGCTTGAATCCAGTCCATCTGAATTATATATAAAATTATATAATAAACTCCTGGAGTCTTTAGCATTTTTAAAAAGCAAAGGAAATGAAATAGCAACAACTTTTAAAAAAATCAAACTGTTAAATGAAAGCGATTTGATAAGTATTTCAATGTACATAAATCAATTAATAGGATCAAACGAATATAACTTCAATTCAAAAACAAGGAAAAGGGAGGCGGTAATTAAAAGGCAAATATTGCATACAATTTACATGGATAACTCGAAATTGTCGCTTGATAAGATAGGCGAAATTATCGGGAATAAAAGCCACGCAACAGTAATTCATTCTCATATAACTATTGACAATTTAATATCAACAGATAGGAGATTTAAAGAAACGTTTTTTGAAATCATAAATAGATTTGATTTCGAATATAAAAAATACAATAATGAACGCTAAATTAATAAAACCGTACAAAGGCAAAATGATACGACTTAATTACAACGTGTCGGGAAACGGATTTGAACACAGTCAAACAGGAGTAATAACTGCCTCAACAGCAAATCAAATATTGTTCAATCCTAACAAGTCGGAAATAGAAATTCCGATAAAATATAAGGACATTAAGAGTATTGAAGAAGTAAAAAAAGTAAAAAAATGAAATACATATCAATAATATTTATTTTAATCGGATCAGTTCAGGTACCGGAAAGCAATTATATTTTATTTTATCAAGATGAAGATAAAAGATACAAAAGTATTTCAAAATCAAAATAAATTGTTTATATTTGCTTAACGTTGGTATATGCTACTGTTGGCTTTTAATTAGAATTACAAAACTTTAAAATACAGATAAAATGAATAAAGAGAATGAGACTACAAATAACAGCAAGCCAATAGCGTATGATGCGTTGTTATACACTTGGCTTTGTGAGGGTGATTTGTTGAGCGTGGGGTTTGAAAAGATACCGCACTTTACAGTAACCAATACTCTTATATACAAGCTAGGACGACATAGACAACTAAGCGTGGGTTGTGTAGGCACGCCAAACGAAATACTTTGGGTCTGTGAAACTGATGACCAAGACGAGAGCAATATTACAGACCTTATTTGCCTACACAATTATGATTATGATGGATATTTGACAATTGAGAAGGTAAAAGGATTGATAAACTTGATTGTTGGGAATGTGCAGGGTTAGCCTTGTTTATAACGTTGGTATAAGAATAGTAGCCGATTTACAGCACAAATTTAGATTGAAATACAAATATTACAAACCTAATAATAGCTTAATACAAAGCACCTTAGCAGGCTATTATTTTTATTTATTGTTAGGGTGCGTTATTTTATGGAAAAAAGGTTCTTTGGTAAATTAAAAAGATTCGAAGAGTTACTAAATTCTGAGGGTTGGCAAGATTTGATGTTTTTAGATTACAATGATAAAAATGACTTAGCGATACAGTTAAAAGATAAAATTGATTTTTTTAGAGACAATGAAACTCACTGGATTGAAATAGAAAAATGTAGTAATTGTTATAATTACTGGGTAAATGATAATAAAAAAACAATTATTATCGCTGATGATTGGTTAAATGAGCGTAGGGATTAATGCACCCTAACGGTAAATCTATGGGTAGTGTGTTCCCGAAATTACGCACAAAATTTGAACGTAAATATAAACTTTAAAATACGAGTGTGATGGCAAAAAAATTTATAGAACCTGAACTAATAAAAGCAGGAAGCAACAAATTAAGATTAGGTGATTTTCAGAAGTTTCCAAGAGTTGATTGTAGGGTAATAAGTGAAGATGACTACCAAGAACTAATGAGAGCTTATAGTTTAGTGTGTGAGGGCAAAAATGTTGATGCGAGCAAAAACACATTACCTATAGATATTGTTAGGCGTACGTTGCGTTTAGATAACAAAAAGCTATATGAAAAACGAATATGTGTCAGCAATTCGGGTGGTGAATGGTGGTACACAGCAGAAATACGCAGATTGGGCTTTTTGTGGCGTGGCAGATGGAAAGAATTACTCCCAGCTATGCAACCAACTTACAAAGATGCAGAAGCGCTATTTCGCAATTACGCCTAACATGAAATAGAGAGAACGTACGAAATCGTACGGTTCTAAATTATTAATAATCAACTAACAAAATAATAAAATGCCAAAATTAAAAAAAGACGGTACTCCGAAAAACTCAGGAGGCAAGCGGGAAAATGCAGGAACTAAACCGGTATATACAGAGAAATTTGTATCTTTTTCGGATCGGGTCCCGTTAAATGAAGTGACTAAAATCCGTGAGTTTATAAGGGATTTGAAAAAAAAGTATCTTAAATATGAAAATAAATAATAAAAGTATTGCAAATTCAAATATTAATTGTATATTTGTATAAGAAATGTGAGCGATGTTGCTCGAATTTTAAAAACTAGAAATCATGAAAACGTTAGCAACAGTAAAAACAACAGAAAAAGCAATCGAAATATTACAAAGTTGGTTAACCGAAAATGCCAATGAAGATAATTTGAATAACGAAACTTACATTGAAGATTGCGAAACAAGGTGCGAATGCGGGCAAACGCACGGAATGAAAGCATATTTTGAAGCAGGTAAAGAAATAGTTATTGTTGCTATTTGTGAGTCTTGTGGGGATGATGATTCGTTAATAAATTGGTAATAATTCAATAAACCTTGCTATGCCTCCGATCAAAGGAGGTTTTGGCAGTAAAACTAACAACTAAACATCATGAAGGATTTAACTCCATTGCAAATTAGAAATAGAATTTATGATTTAGAGTCTATTTTTATGGCTAATGAAAGTGTTGAAAATAGAATTTTTAACATGAAAAACATTTTGATACTAAAACAAAAATTATATCAAAAAGAACTTGAATTAAAAGCAATAAAGATGAATGACTTACAAAACAATCAAAAAAGCGTTGCAACCCCAATGGGGTATGACACGTTGTTAGTTGCTGGGCTTGTTACAGTTTTGCAAACTCCGATAACTGAGAGATATTGCAAAGTTGGAGATACAGCGACTTTAGATTTGAACAATAAACAAATTAGATGCGGAGGTGTATGGTTTAAATTTGATGAACGATGGATTGTTCAGCCTTGCAACTAACGTTTCCGCTATGTTTTAGTGCGGGATTTACGAGTACAAATTTATCAAAATACATAAAATTATGAACGAAGATACAACCTTACAAACTACTACAAAACCCGCATTAAATATAGCGAGTGTTAGCAAATCGGCTTTTGTTAAGACCTATGTTTTAACCGTATCAAGATATTTTCCTAAAAAACATAAACGAGCAGGAGACCAAACTTATTTTACTGAAAAAATAGCTTGCGGAGTTTTCTGCCCCGGTGACTGTAATGATTGTGATTTTAAAAATCCTAAAATACATACAATTAGGTCGAATTATGAGTTATGGGAAAAAAGAGCAAAGCAAATAAATGAAGGAAAAGCAATTCTTTCTATTCGTTATTGGAGCGGGATGCCTTATCGTTCAAAACAAGTTGAACTTTATAAACTTGAAGAAATAGGAATACAGAAATTAGAAGACCCAACAAATTTTGTGTTTGCTCCTGTAAATGGAAAGATGATTAATTGGGAAGAAATCGCTAAAAACGATGGACTTTCATTTGATAATTTTTGTGACTGGTTCAAAGTACGAAGCGAAAAGCCAATGGCAATTATTCATTTTACGCACTACCGCTATTAAGCTGTTTGCTAACGGCTACTTGTAAGAATAGTAGCGCAACCACAACCGATAAATAAAAGCGTAAAGGCTATACGCGCTATTATTTTTATAAATTGTTATAGCCTTTTATTCACTTAATTACTAATTAAAATGATACAAAAATTTAGAAAAAAACCAGTTGAAATTGAGGCTTACCAAATAACTAGAGAACTTTTAGAGTCAATTTTATTCGATGGTCAAAATTATCCAAATGGATTGATGATGACAAGTGGGTCGTATAACCCAGAAACAAGATATATTTCAGCATGGTTTGGCAGAGTTATTACTATCCATAATCAAGAAACAAAAGTTATCGAAGGTGATTGGATTATCACAGAACCTGACGGGGTTCATCATTACCCATGCAAACCAGATATTTTTATTAATAGCTACGATGCCATATTATAATTGGCTATAACGGTTTTGCTATGTGCTGCACGGCATAGTAGAATTTATCAAGTTACACAAGTGCTTTTTTGCCGTGTTGCATATAGCATTTGTTAGCGTTTCGTGCTTTATTTTAGAAATTTAAAACTTAATTATAAAATGAAAACAAAATCAAATTTAACAGCAGAACAATTCAAATCAGATATTGAAACAAGAACTAAGGTATTTGGAATGTTCAAAAGTGGCGATGATATTTCAATATCGCTAATACAAAGAAAGTGTTCAACTGGCTACTTTACTGCTTCAAGGACTTTAGAAAACCTAATTGAAGATGGTTTAGTAAAAAGAGGGAAAACGGCACATGATGTTTATCGGTTTCTTTAGCATGGACGCTAACGTAGATGCGGTATGATCAGTTTTGTTGCTGAATACCGCACGAAAGTAACTTAAATGCAAAACACTTAAAATATAGTACAATGAAACAAAAAGAGATAAACAAAATTGGTTATGACCGCTTGTTAGCAACCGTTGATTCTATTAAAGAAGAAGCGAACAAGAACCCTGAGAAAAAGTGCGAGGGGTATTTGCTACAGGCAGGGAAACAACAAGCATACAGCCATATTTGGTTTGAAATGCAAAAGGTAATTGAACAGATGAATAAAGTTGATGGCGGCTACATAAACTGGAAAGTATTTAATTTAATGATAGGTTTTGCCGTGGGTGGGCTTTGTGTATTACTTGCACTCAATGGTTGCTAACATAAAATAGAGCGCACGTCCGTTATCGGACAGTGCTAAGTAATTAATTTTTAAACTAATAACCAAGCATAATGACAGTAAGAAAATACATAATTTACATAATCAAAGCAATACTCCTTACAGCGTTAATGTACGGAATAGTATTAGCTTTTGAGCTAATAATTAAAATTTAAGACAATGAAAGAATCGAAAGCCGAAAAGCTCCTTAAAAAACATCTTGCTAAAAAGAATATAACACCTAAAAATATGCATGTTGCAGCATATATGAGTTGCTTGGATGCTATTGAAGAAGCTTTAGAATGTAGTGCATCGTTATACGATTGTCGGAAGTGTAAATATTTTTCAAGAGAGTACGACAAGATGTGTAATAATTGTACTGGTCAATTGTTTGAATTAAAAGTATAAATATATGAAACTAAAACATATTTTTGAAAAAAAGATTTCAAAAGAAGAAATCAAAAAAGAAATAGAAGAGCAAAAAAAGCTTTTGTTAAAACATGCAGTTTCTTTTAAAACGCCTCAACAAGAAAAGGCACACGCATTTCACGAGGTATGTAAAATTAAACACGCAATAAACGTGTTGAGCAAATTCTTAATGCTTATATTAATACTCTCGAGCTGTGAAATAGATCAGTATAAAAACATGTGTATGATAAAGGAGCAAGTTGATAACTGGAATATGATTGATCAAAAAGAATACATTTTCAGAATAGAAACAACCTATAAAATAGACTGCATTATACTTGAATTAGAATCTAAAAATGGATCGATACCTTACAACATAAAAGTAAGCATGTCTGGAAGTTATGTAATATTAGCTTCAACTGAAACTGATCCAGAATTTAAAAGTGTTAGTGGTAAAGTTTTGGTTAATTTGGTTTATTGAAATGATGATATGTTTTTAATTTTTAACCTGTTAAAACGGTCGGTTTTTTAATAATTAATTTAATAGATATTTTATGAATGAGAAATTAGAAAAAGCAAATTATTTGCAAGAAGAAATTAGGAAATTAGAACATTTCTTATCAATCGTTGTGACGTTTGATGAAAAATCAATGGCGATACCATCGACTAATGTTTTAATGACAAAAAAAGTTGATGTTAAAATATCGCCTTTTGGTAGTAGGTTTTTTGGAATTGGTACTCATATACAAGAAATTGAAGTGCCTAATCAAATACGTAACGGTTTAATTGAGTTGGTAAAAGAAAAATTACAAGAATTAAATGAGAAGTTAAACTCAATGCTCTGCTAAACTTCAGTATAACGTATGGTTGTAAGTGCTGACCGCTTTACCAAATAGCACTAAAGTTGAAACGGATTACAAAACTTAAAATACAGAAATAATGAGCGACTTAAACGAGAAAAAGGAAACGACAAAAGAGGAATTTGCAGCCAATGAAATTAGAGAATTTTGCAAATACGTAATGCACCCTGAATCAGATTTACATAAAGATGCAGAAGATTGGATTAAAGAACGACTGCAAGCGAATGGTGTTATTGTTTCGGTTTGCCCTAAATGCAAAAAACGCAACTGGGTAATGACACCGAACGGAACATTTGTATGCATGTCGTGTTCTGAAAAATGGCAAACTGAACTATAACGAATTAGTACATGGGTAGTGTGCTTTTTCGATAACCTACTAAGCTACCTACGAAGATCAAGTAAAATTAATTTTTTAGCGCATGCAATTTAATTATAGAACAAAACAATATTTGGCAGAAATGGAAGCCGTGAAGATTGACAGTAAATACAAAGTGTTTGACGTTAATTTTAGCACAATGAAAGCTTTTGTAAACCAACAAGACACCTACAGGAAAAGAAATGGTAAAAAATGCCACGTAGAACACCACTTCGGTAGATGGATGCCGTTTACAAAAGCGGATATAAGCCACGGAATGCGAAACTACACGGCGTATGATAGCAGTGTGCATGGATTGGAGGTTATTAAAGGTGAGAAACCTTGCAGATACTTAACTAAGGAAGTTAAACAAAGATTAGTTGACGAATATGAACGTGCGGTGGGAAGGAAAATTAATTTTACTCCTCCAAAATAGCACTAACGCCCATTTGAAAAGCAAGCACATTACCTATGTACTGTGTTGTGCTTAACGAAGTGGCGTTTTAATGAAGCACAACAAATAAATATATGTAACGTCCGAAACCGGACATAAAAATAAAGTATTATGAATAGAAGCGAATTAAACGAAAAAGCAGAAAAGTACATATCCAATGCAGGATTTGGAACAGGAACAAACATTACAATACATTCTTTAAAATGCTTTATGGTTGATTTTTATTTGGACAGCCAGCAAAATATTACAGATCAATTCGTATTAAAATCAAAATTTACAGAGGAATTTTTTGAGGAGTTTCAATACGATGCCGAATTTAGAAGTATTTTTGAATCAATGGTTAGAGGATTAACGCCTTATAAAGCAATAGAACATTTATGCAAAAGTAAAAAGGAATTATTACAAGCACTTAAAAAAGCTATTGAAAATGCGCCGACAAAAATAATTGTAACAACAGAAACGCTTAATCAACTTAAAAAATAGACATGGAAATAGATTTAAGCATAAACAGAAGCAGCGTTTGCGTTGAATTTTTTGTAAAAGATTATAAAAAGTTTGAAAAATTCTATTGGGAAGATGACAAGCAAAGATTTGAAGACATAAAAGACTGGTATAGTAAAAGCCCGCTACATAGAGTTAATTACATAGACTAACTTTAATAAAAGCTAACATGGAAACACTTAGTTGCAAATCTCAACATTAATTTGTACATTTGCATAATAGTTTTGTTTTTGTACTGAGAGAATGAGACTAAATAGCTGAAAACTAAAAGATTAGAAAATCTACAATATTGCAACATTATGACCGATATACAAAAAGCAGAATTAAATAAACTTATAAATCGTGGAGGATATCTAATTTACGGAATTAATGATACACCAATAAGTATTGCTTATAATACTGACATAGATAAAAATTTAAAAATAAACGCAGAAGTATTAAAAACTATAAAACATTCAGATTATAAAAACTATAAACCAAACATTTGTTATAAAAAATTACTTGAAAAATACATTAATCACATAAGGGAGTTCGAGGGAGTTGACTTTATAGGAGCAGGATATTTTGGAGATTTTACAAAAGAAGAAATACAGGAGCTAGAGAGAATTAGTAACGAAATTTAACAACATTGAAATATAAAAAATAATGGCTGCACCGTACGGGAATAAAAACGCAGAAAAATGGAGCATAAAAAGAGCCATAAACCTTTTTAATGATGCCATAGAGCTAACGAATGAAACAACGATACAGACATTAATTAAGGGCGTTGAAAAAAGAGAAGTAGAGGGATATGAATTTGATTTTATAGGAGAAGTCGCCAGAGAACTTGGAACTTTTCACGAGATATTTAGGCACTTAATTAAAAGATTTCCAAGCTTAAGCCGAAAGTATAACGTACTGATAAACAACCTAGAACAAAATTGTTATTCCAACACAAAAAAAGGATTTATAAGAGAAGCTACTGGAATAGTTAATTTAAAGTCTAATCACAAGTGGACGGATAGGCAGGATTTAACGTCTGGAGATAAGGAGCTGAAATCACTTACCGAAGAAAAAAGAGAAGAACGCATAAGGGAATTGAAAGATAAATTAGGCATTAAGTAAATGATGGATGAATTAGGGGCATTAGAAGAACTTTACGCTTTAGAACGTCAAAAATTATGCATTAAAGCCAAATCGGATATACTAGCATTTACATTATACACAAAAGAAAACTACTTAGTAAATTGGCATCATAAATATCTATGTGATAAACTAAATAAATTTGCTAACGGGGAAATAAAAAGGATGATGGTGTTTATGCCTCCACAACATGGTAAAAGTGAATTAACGTCCAGAAGACTTCCTGCATACATGTTAGGGCGAAATCCAAATCTAAGAATAGCCCTTTGCGCCTATAATTCAACATTTGCATCTAAATTTAATAGGCAAGTACAGCGGATAATATCAAACAACTCTTACAGCGACATATTTCCAGAGACGAAGCTTAATAACAGAAATGTATCAACCGATTCAAAAGGCTCGTATTTGAGAAATTCCGAAACGTTTGAGATTGTTGATAAAAATGGGTCGTTTATATCGGTAGGTGTCGGAGGCGGTATAACTGGAAATCCTGTAGACATTGCATTGATAGATGACCCAATAAAAGGAGCAGAAGAGGCTGGTTCTCAAACGTACAGGGAAAAATTATGGGAATGGTACACAACCGAATTAGAAACAAGACTAAACAATAATAGTCAAATATTAATTACTCTTACAAGATGGAATATTGATGACTTAGCGGGCAGGATTTTAAAATATAGCAATCATGAAGATGCTAGAAATTGGGAGGTAATAACATTCCCTCGAATAAAAACAGACGATTCAAATCCGAACGATCCTAGAAAAATCGGCGAGGTGTTATGGGAGGAAATGCATTCTTACTTATCAGCAATGGAGGCGAGGCAAAGGAATATTGTAAAGTTTGAAGCATTGCAACAGCAAAATCCTAAGATAATGGAATCAGGTAATGAGTTTTATAAAAGCTTTAAAGAATCTGTTCATATACAGGAATGTGTCTACAATTCAACTGTAGCACTTCATATATCGCTTGACGAAAATGTCAATCCGTATATAACAGGAACTTTATACCAAATAATAGGAAGTAGTATATACCAAATAGATGAATTTTGCCTGACTCATCCGAAAAATACATTGAAAGAATTAGCTTTGGAATTTTTGAAAAAATACGGCAATCATAAGTCAGGAGTTTTCGTATACGGTGATGCTACAAGTAAAAAAGAGGACACTAAATTAGAAAAAGGGCAAAACTTTTTTACATTGTTTTGTAAATATATAGAAAAATTAAACCCTTCAATAAGACTACCAATGGCAAACCCGTCAATTGCAATGAGGGGCAGTTTTATAAACGAGGTCTTTGAAGTTAATTACGGAGGCATTAATTTTTTTATAGATAATTCGTGCCATAACTCAATAAATGACTTTAGGTTTACGAAAGAAGCCCCCGACGGAACTAAATACAAAACAAAAGAAACAGACGTAAGAACGGGAATAAGATATGAAAAATACGGGCACACTAGCGATACTTTCGATTATTTAATAACGCAAGCATTTAGCAGAGAATATCGTGAATTCCAAATGAGAGGCGAGTTTATAATGCCAGTTATTGGCTATAGGAAAAAACAATATTAATTTATATCTTTGTCGCATGGCAGTAAAGTTTTTTAAAATACCAGAAAATTCAGGCATATTTGATATATCCCCCAGACCATTTGCTATAACAAGCGGGGCTATACAAGCATTAAGAAGCACTGCATTTAATTTATCTTTGTCAAATATAGAAATAGAGCAATCGATTGGAAACTCTGAATATGGTACGCCGATAATGGATATACTTGAATTTCCAGAAGGGAGATATATTGACTTACAGGGCAATGATATAAGTTTCGGTGGCATAAAAAATGCAACAGTAATCCTTGAAGTAAGCCAATCTAAAAACATAGTCAAAACGGCAATTCAAGGCAGGAACGGAACAGTAAAAGAATATGTAAGTGATGGGGATTTTGAAATAAATGGCAAAGGATTTATATCTAATAAATCAAACGTAATCCCATTGAGCGACATTATAGCATTCAAAGAAGTTATGCAAGTGCCGCAACAAATAGACGTAATAAGCCAGTATTTAAATGAAATATTTGGAATCAATCAAATAGTTATAGAGACATTCGCAATGCCTCAGATAGAAGGTTTTCGTAATCAGATACCTTTTTCATTTCAAGCAGTAAGTGATACTCCAATAAATTTAGAGGAATTAGAATAGGCTTTTTATTTCTTCATTATATCTTAGTTTTAGTTTAGGTTGCCGGTTGAAAAATCGGCAACTTTTTTATTGTATATATTTGGTATATACAAAATATTTATTATCTTTGCATAGATAAATGTAATTTTAAACTTTAAAAACATAAATAATGCAAACAGAATTTGATAAAATTTCAAAAGAAATAATGGATAAATATCCAAACAAACGAATGATTATTGTAATTGAACCTGATACAAATGGCGTTGATAAATATGTTGTTGCATACGAAAGCCATAAATTTAAAAATGGAAGTGGTTACTATCTTGGGTCAACTTTTGAACAAGTTAAAATGTCTGAGCGATGGATTTAAAAGAACGAATTGATATAAATATAGTTGATTTAATTAATAGAATTGATAGGCTGACATCTGGAAATGTAGGACACGCAAAAACACAACTTAAATTTCAAATAAAAAAGGTGGGTGAATTTGTAACCGAACTGTGCGATAGCCAAAAAGCTGATACGGGAGATAGGCAATTAACTATACCTGATGTTGTACAGCAAAGCGAACAGTTTAAGGCTATTGTTTTTAAAATGGCGAATATGTTGGCAGTTGCAGGAAAAGGCGACCAAGCAGTACAGATGCATAGAATACACAATAGCCTTTAATTGTGTACAACATGTGGGTATATGTAACGTCCGATTTCGTACGTTATAAGTAATTAAAATTCAATTAAATATTAAAAAATGAGCAAAACAACAAAAACAAACCCTTCATTCAGCTTGACCGAGGAAGAGGTAGTAGATTTAAATAATATTTCAAAAGAAGTATTAGGAAAAAAGAACATGACCGGAATAATCAGATATTGGATTAATAATCACAAAAACAAAAGGTAAAGACATGGAAATACTTATTATTGATAATTACGACAATTTTACTTGCAGTATTTACGGCAAAAAAAAATTAGGCGATAATGTTATTATCATAGGGTATGACGGGAATTTTTTAGTAGAGTATACGCTAGAAAATACGTGTGCCGCAAATGATAAAGTAATGCCGTTATTTAAAATACCGTTAACGCAGAAAGATATTTGGCTTAATGCCTTAAAGGAATCTCTAAGCAAAAGTAATTACAGTACAGAAAATGAAAACTTAATCAAAGGCAAGTTAGAAGCAACTCAGGAACATCTTAAGGATATGCGAGAAATATCAATGATGTTATTGAAAAAATAACCGTCTTCACCCCGTGAGCAATGTAGACTAATTACGTAATAATGAAAGTATTGCAAAAATAAATAAAATCAATTCCTAATTCATTATTTATACTTCTTTTAAAATCTTCATAACTTAAAACGCCTTTCGACGGAGAGGCGTTTTTTTTACCTGTTAAAAAATCTGAAAATTCTTGTTTAGTTAGATTTAATGATTTTGCTATATCGGACTGTTTTATAAAATTAATTTTGCAGTAACTTTTTAGGCACGTCTTATAAGGTTTTCTTTGAATAAAAAGAATATTTGAAGTAATTTTCTGATTTTCTGTCATTGGATACTGTTTAAATATTTAATAAATAATGTCTCAGTGTATTTAAAGACAGGGACTCCTTTTTTTATATGGTACAGCGTTTGCCTGCTTATTCCTATTTTTTGAGATAATTCTAAGTCTGTTAAATTGTTTTGCAATTGGTGGGTTATTAGTTTAATTATCCGTTCATCCATGACAATTATGTTTGTACAAATGTATGAATTATTAATTAAATTATCAAACTTATACAAAGTACATTTATACATATGTATTAATCAAATTGTTATATTACAATATAATGAGTAATTTTGACAAAAATACTTGACGTAATGAGTAAATTTTTGGTAAAGTATGATTTTTTAAGCTTAATACAAGCTGATTATTTAGACGAATTAACAAACGTAACTGATCGTATAGTAAATGATTCAATATCTGAGGCGGTAGAGGAAGTAGCAGGATATATAAGGCACAGATACGATGAGGATAAGGCGTTTAGAGCAGTTAAGGTATATTCCAAAACAAGCACTTATGCTGTTGGTGATAGAGTTTTCTGGAATCCGACTATATACAGCGCAACATTAACCTATGCTTTAGGCGATCAGGTTAGTTTTGATATTGGAATAAGCCCCGAAAAGGATGAGAAGATATATATAGCCAACACCTCAATAGCATTAGCTGAAACGCCAAAAACAGCTCCTACTAAATGGGATTTAAAAGCAGACAATAACACTTTTTATACTTGCATTTTAGCTACTACAGCAGGAGATTTGCCAACAGATGCAACGAAATTCACGGCAGGAGATAATCGAAATCAGAAATTAAAAACGGTTGTAATAGACGTTACGCTTTATAATTTATTTTCACGAATAACTCCAAGGAATATCCCTGAAATTCGCCAAATAAGATACGACGGCGCAGGGAATAAGGATAAGTCTGAACACGCTATAGCATGGCTTGAAAAGGTATCGAACGGCAAAATAACGCCTAATTTAGACGTAAAACTGAATGAAGACGATGAAATAGAACAGAATACACAAAGATTCAGTTACGGATCGTCGCCAATTACATCATACAGATATTAATATGGGATTATTAAACGACTATATAAACAAAAGAATAAACGCTGGATTAGATAAATTTAAAAATATATCTACAGAAAATACAAAAAGCTCTAATGTATTAAAATTATTACGTCCTGAAATATTAGAGCGCATTTCTAAGGATATAGGAGAATGGAGATCAGCCGTTGAGAATGCCGAGGATATCGACAACCCAGACCGAGAAGAATTAATGAAAATGTATAAGGATTTTATTGATGACTATCAATTATTTTCCGCTATGCAGTCAAGAATAAATAAAGCAATTACTGGATCATTCAAGATAATGGACGAATCAGGAGACGAGGACGAGGAAGAGATGGGTAAATTTATAGACCCTAAAGGGCATCCGCTACCTTGGTTTAGGGATTTTATGCGTATCGTAATGTTATCTAAATTTTACGGCTACGAAGTTATTCAATTAGGAGATATAGTTAATAAAACATATGACTTTGTTGAAAAATTCCCCGAAGAAAATTTAATACCATATTATCACAGTATATTATTAGATTCAAGGCTTGCGTTTATGAGAGGGGGTTCAAATGCTATTGATATAGATGATCCTGCTTATAATAAATGGATTATAGGCGTTGGGAGCAGGATTGACTTAGGAATAATTAATAAATGTGCCCCTTACATTATTTACAAGTCTGTATTTGGATCATGGTCTGAACACGCAGATAGGTTTGGCATGCCTTTAAGAGTTGCTAAAACAGATTTAAGAGATAATGGCAGAAGACAGAATTTAATAGATTCTTTTGAGGCGCAAACTGGTGCGGCATACATAATAGGCGATTTTCAGGATGAGATAAATATAATTGAACAAAAAGGAGGTGGTGATCCTCATAATATTTACGGTATGCTTATCGAAAAATGCGATAAAGCAATCAGTAAAATAGTGTTATCTCAAACAGGGACTACAGATGAGAAATCATACTCAGGATCAGCAGATGTACATAAAGGAGTATTCGAAGACCTTATATATTCAGATAAACTAGATATATCAACAGTAATAAACAAAGAATTAATACCACGAATGAAAAAGGTAGGTATTATATCTTCGTCTAAAAAAATATTTTGTCAATGGGATTTTTCAGAGCAGATAACTATTAATAATCATGTTGACAATATAGAAAAATTAAAGAGAGCTGGATACGCTATTACCTCAGAAGAAGTAAGAAAAAAGACAGGGTACGAAGTTGAAGAAAATCAAATCAATATTCCTGATAATAAAATTGGATCAATAATGAATGAAGTTGCAAACTTGTATAAAAAGAAAATAAATGGCTAGAACTATAGCGCAAATAAAGCAATCAATGATAGATCAGAAAAATGCAGAGGCTGGGCTATCAGGAGTTACATCTACGAGTTCGGCAGCGTTTTGGAATTTGATTTTTTATATATGTGCTGTAGCAATAAAAGTAATTGAAGACTTATATGACGTATTAAGAAGCGATGTAGAGGAAAGGAAGTTGGAAATCCCTACAGGGGTTTTAAAATGGTATGCGGCTGAAAGCTTAAATTTTCAGTATGGAGATCAATTAGTTTTTAGAAATACTTACACAGATGAAAACGGCATATTAATAACATTAAAAGGGAAGTCGATAGTTTATCCCGTAATTGACCTAGATAAAAGGATTATTGAGCTAGCGGCAGCAGATGAAGCCGGCGGACTAATTACGATAAAGGTTGCAAAAATTACAAGCGGAGTGGCTGAGCCGTTATCGGCTACTGAATTATCTACTTTCGAGGATTACTGGAAATCTAAACGATTTGCAGGCACTCCTATTATTTTTAAGTCTGACAATCCAGATTTGATTAAATTGTATTATACTATTACATATGATCCTGAATTATTAGATAATACAGGAACGCTAATAAGCGATGGAGCAACAAAGCCTGTAGAGGATGCAGTTAATAATTTTTTGCAAACATTTCAAACAGAAAACTTTAACGGAACAATGCAGGTAATGAAGCTCACATCGGCAATTGCAGCAGCAACAGGGGTTATTAATGCAGTAGCTACAGCAGTAGAAGCAAAACCTAACGGAGGAGCGTATACAGACATATTATTAACCACTTCTCAATCATACAGCTCGATTGCCGGATATATGAAAGCTGATCCTTCTTTTCTGTTAAGCTCAACTATAACATATACATCATGAGTATTTTTAATATATACTGGGCTAATGTTGGCGAAAATTTAATCCCTAGCTTTTGGAGAAAAACAAAAGCTGGATTAGAGGCTAAAATAGTTCCTTATATTAGGTCTATATTAGCTCCGATTCAAGAACTTTCAGATGATTTGTTAGCTTTCCAGATAAGTACTGTTACATATTTAGACTACACCGGACAACATTTAGCATTAGAATCATTACTAAATGACATTTATGATCCAGACCAAAAACGGATATTTATCACGGAAAATAATATAGTTAACGGAGCTATTAATCTTGATCTTTACCTAGAAGGCGAAACAGACCCTACGCCAATAAGCCTGTATTTACAAGGCGAATCATCACCTATCCCGTTTTCATTATATTTGCAAGGTGAATCTATATCTTCGACACATAATTTTACAATAAATATACCCGCTATAATATCCTTTGACTCAAACATCATTTCTAAGCAAGTAAAAAGATATAGCGAAGCAGCAAAAACGTTTAATATAGTAACATTTTAAATTATGGATGAAAAATTAACATACACAGGGGGTGAGCCTAATATATCTTTTGACGATTTAGACAGGAATAATAAAGCAAATAAAAGAGCATTGACTGCTGCGTTTGCTGAATACGGAAGCAATTATATTATAACAGGCGTTTCCGGGAGTCCTGTATCAGCAGGATATATTATGTTAGATGGTGAAATATTGCAAGTAGACTCACACACAGCTACAGGAACGCATTTTGAAAAAGTAACAACATACGACACAGCGGGAGATAAAACATTTAACGATACAATAGCAAGACAAACATGGGCAAAGAATAGAGCGACAGTTACAGCAGGCTCTGGCAGCTTAGCTTATTCTGGAGCGTTAAGATTACCAGACGCAATTATAGCGAACATAAATATAGGAACTACAAACATAAGCGTTAATAGACTACCTCAGGCTTCGCAATCAGTGAGAGGAACTTCCGAACTTGCAGATACGACAGAAGCTCAGGCATTAACAGACATAAATAGAACTATTTCCCCCGGCACTTTAGCCGATGTTGTAGGAGGAATGTTAACCAGTGTGATAGAAATAGGAGACTGGGATATGGATACTACCGACACTATCACAGTAGCACATTCTTTATCTTTGTCAAAAATAATAAATCACAATGTTATTATACGCAAAGATGATGATGCGGCTTCTTTCCCTTCTAGTCTGTCAAATTTAATAGCTGGCCCAATATTATCATCAATTTCTTTTCAGTACGCAGGAGGTCGATCACAGATTGAAGCAACAGAAATACGATTATCAAGAAATCCAGACGCTTTATTTTATGACAATGCTCTATTTGATAAAACGTCATATAATAGAGGGTGGATAATAATCAATCATATTCCATAGTTATTTTAAAATAGTAAATTTTATATAAATCTTGTCATGAGAATCGTTTATGTAATTAGTATCAGAAAAATTAATATTATCCTGAGATATTGTAGCATGAGAGCAAAAATGCTGATACCCAAATGTAATAAATTTTGCCTTATAATATAAATCAAAATAGTATTCCGATAAAAAAGGAGTGAATGTTTTGCTATTAAGCCCAGAATAAGAAAAGTTGCTAATTATATTTGTTGTTAAATAAAAGTTATGGAAACGAACACCTATTTTTATATCGGAATAAAAAGAATTAGCAGGATAGTTGTAAGCAGATTTGTTTATAAAACTCCTTTCGTAAAAATTAAGAGTTCTCTCCTTAGTTCCTATTTCGATATCGAACACGGGCTTAAATTTAGTATAAAACTGAGATTTTGCACTTAATGCACTTAATACAAGTAATAAAATGAATAATTTCTTCATGGTTCAATTTTTTAGTTTAGTTATATATACAAAATAAATACAAAATATTGATAAAACAAAATAAAAATGCCATTAACTAACAAAGAAATAGAAAAAATATTAAGAAGTATCTGGAACGGAGACATGTCTGTTTTTAATTTACCGGAAAATATTTTTGAATTTACTTATAGTGAGTTGATAAAAATGGTTGATAACGGATTTGGAGGAGGGGTTGGAGATTTTACAAAAGGAAGCGTAAGGGCGGGGAAGGCACTGTCTTATCAGAATAATATATATACATTCTCAGGAGCAAAAACATTCAACGAGGTTAAAGATTTATCAATGTTCATATTCAACGAGGACGGGGCGAAAAGACCGTTTAAAGAGTTTAGGGAGCATGGTCAAAGAATAGATAATACGTATAATGTTGACTGGTTGAGAACAGAGCAAGACACGGCGTTCGGGATGTCTCAAAGTGCAGATAAGTGGATAGGAATCGAAGAAGATCAGGAGTTGTTTCCTTTGCTTCAATATCAAACAGCAGCAGACGAAAGAGTAAGAGACGATCACGCACAATGGGATAATATAATAAGACCGGTTAACGATTCTTTTTGGGATACAAACATGCCTATAAACGGGTGGAATTGCAGATGTACCGTGGTTCGATTAAGCGAAGGGAGCGAGACGAATATTAAAGGCATAAAATTGAATGATGATAAATTATTTGGCGTTAACCCGGGCAAAGTTGATTATATTTTCGATCCTAAAACACATCCTTACTATAAGGTTGAAAATAAATTCAAGCCTATGCTAAAAGATAATTTTGGATTTAAAATACCTGATAAATGAGCATAAAAAGAGTTAGCGGAAAATTTGATTTGAATGTAAAAACAAAAAAGTTTAGGCAATTCAAAAAAGATATTCCGAAAGTAATAGCTGAAAATTCGCTAAATCATTTCTTAGAAGGATTTAGGCAGAATGGAGGTAAGACAGATGCAAGTAAAGGAGGGTGGGAAAAAAGAAAGCCAACATTAAAAAGAAATGAAGGGCGCAATATATTAGTAGATAAAGGAGCGTTAAGACGTGATTTTCAGGTAATAAAAGCAGTATGGGGCGCGATAGTTCTTGGTACAAAAAGAATACCGTATGCCATTAGGCACAACGAAGGAACTACTGATAGACTCGGGCGCAAAATGCCACAACGAGAATTTGCAGGAGATTCTAAAGAACTTAATGAAAAAAATATAAGATTATTAGAAAGAAAACTAAATGAGGTAATGCGATGACAGAAGATGTAAAATATGATTTATATACAATAATCGAAACGACTTTAGAGGCGATAAGCGAAATTAAGCACGTTATAAAGTATAATTCACAAGATTTAAATAATGAAAAGATACATCAATTAAATTACCCTCAGGCATGGATGCAAATGTCGTCTATAACATGGGACGAAAGTATGTTGACAGCTCATAGGCAAAATTTAACACAAGAACAAAAAGGCAATATAGAAATAACAGTGTACATTGCTCAACATTCAATGAAAGATAATAATGAAACATGGAAGCCTGACTTAAGCTTAATTAATAAAGTTTATAGAGCAGTAACTAATGTTTCTGGCGATGGATTTTCTCCCTTACAAAGAATTTCGGAGAGAGACGATATATCGAACGATAATGTAAGAATATGGGAAATAGTTTTTTCAACAAAAGTTACAGAGTGTGGAGTAAGTAAAGATTTAGAAGACGCTGCTCCGGTTACATTGATAATAAATAAAACAATAAATTAAAAATAAAAATTATGACAGCAAGAGCAGCAAATGGAGCAATAATATTGTACCAAGTAACAGATAAAGTAAGTTATGCATACGGAGATGATTTGACAACAAATCCTGCCTTATTTAAATTAATAAATCCATTAGCAGCAGGAAATGTAACTGTAACATATGCCGGAGGAAGCGTAGATACAGATATAGACGCACAAACGTTGAGCGACATGAACGCAATAGTAAGGAAGGTAGTCGCAGGGAGTACTGCTATATTAATAACAGATTTTGGGCTATACAGATAAAAGTACTTTGTATAAGTTTATGATAATAAGCAATTTAAATTTTAAAAACTAATATAAATACGTAATTTTATACAAAATTTAAGTATGGATTTAAAGTATTTTACAAATCAAGGTGAAGGAGTTTACGAGTTGTCATTGAAAGGCGTTGTAGGCAAAGAACTTAACGGTGATTACATAGCTGCTGAAATTGATTTCCTGAATACTATAGGGGCAAAAGTAATCAGAGAGCGAATAAATAGCGTAGGGGGTGGTATTATAAATGGATTTTCGATAATAGAATCGAATTTAAACAGTAAAGCCGAAATTCATACAATTAATGGAGGCATGGCTGGTAGCATAATGAGTGCCGTGCTTGCATCTGGAACTCCCGGTAAGAGATTTGCAATTGATTACTCTACAGCAGTTATACACGACCCATCTTATGATGGCGTGACCTTGGCTGATATTAAAGATGAGAAAAAAAAATCCGAATTAACAAAGTTTAAGGAATCAATAGTACAGATATACGCTAGCAATACAAAAATGACTAAATCTTTAGCTAGAAAAATGATGACAGAGGACAGAATGTTAAACTCAGAAGAACAAAAAGAATACGGATTAATCGACGAGATATTACCAAGCAAAATGAAGCCGGCAATAACTAAAAATATGAGTTATTCTGACATAATGAATGTTTGTGATGACGAAAGTAAGTTTATAAATAAAATAGAAACACCAAAAATTAACAAAATGAGCGAATTATCTAAATTTTACAATTTATCAGATGACGCAACGCCGGATTCTATCCTTAGAGAAGCTCAAAAGGATAGGAGCAACTTACAGCTTGCAGAAAATCGGATCAAAGCTTTTGAAAAAACAGAAGCAGAAAAATTGACAGAAATGCAGAATTTAAAAGCAGAGGTTGATAAATATAAAAACAAAGCTATTGAATCGGCCGTACTTTCTGCAATTGAATCAGGAAAGTTTTTAGAAGAAAACAAAGAATCTCTTATTGAAAATGCTAAAAATGTAGGACTCGAGGCATTTAATTTATTCGTTGAAAACATGCCAGTAAAGGCAGTAAATGTTCTAAGCAAGCTAACAAATCAAGATTCGTCTGTTATCTCTGAGAAAAAATCAAAAGAACAGAGGCTTGGCGAAGAATGGCAAGACTTAATAACTAATAATAAAGCCGAAGCTTTAAGGATTAGCCGTGAAGAACCAGCGAAATACGAAGAATATGTAAATGCGTTTAATAATATAAAATAAGAAATATGCCAGAAGTAGGAACAATCAGACAGCCATTTGGAGATTCAGCAGTTTCTCCAATCGTGCCATTAACAGCAGTAAATGTTGGAACAGTATCATCAGCAGACGGCATTGCAGTTGTAGAACAAGGAGACGCAATAAACCACAAAACGGTATTAACATTAACTGATTTTGCAGTTGGTTCAGCGGTAGGTGCAGCAGACTTAGCATTTGGAGCATTATTATACACGTTACCAGCGGGAGCTCAATTAATAGAAGCTAGTTATTTTAGTTTAGCAATCACAGGGACTACTACAATAGTAGGGGATACGCCAGAAATAGGACTAGGTTCTGTAGTAGGGTCGGGAGCTGTAGCGGTATTATCGACTACATTCGAAGATTACGTACTCGGAAGCCCTGCAAGTGCTGCAATAAGCGGAGCTACACCTTTAGTTAAAATGACAGGCGTTACAGCAGGAGCGGTAACCGGAATAGCTTTAAACGTAGCCGCAAGCGCAAAAACAATATATTTAAATTGTGCAGACGGATGGGCAGGAGCAGGAGATGTTACAGCTACAGGCACGGTTCATATCGTATGGAAACAAATGTCTTAATTAGAAATTTAAAAAATAAAATATAATGGCACAAATTAGTCCAATTAAATTTTCGAACGAACTGCAAAAACAGCTATTTCCTGTTAATGCATTTTACAAGAAATCAAGAACAGAAACAGGAATAGGAGCAGATGTTGAATCTGTTCAAATTCCAATATCAGGAGATGTTGGAGCAGCTTTGTCTGGTAATCCTGTACTACCTTTAGCTATAACAACCAGAACTGATTCAATAAAAAGCTATCCGGTTGAGCAACTATATACAAATCCTTACTTGGTTACAAGAGAAGAGGATATCGTTTTGAATTACGATAAAATAACTGACTTAGCTCAATCTTTAGCTATGTCAATTGAAACGAGAGCCGGGAATATTGCAGCTACAAATTGGGGAGCTACATTAGCCGCTAATATCGTAAGAACGACTGGTACATCAACAAGAACTACAGCGGTAACAGGAACTACAGGAACACGAAAGAGAATAATTGAGGTGGATATGCAAAATGTTAGATTAAAATTCAATAAAATGAATGTACCAACATTGGGGCGTGATTCGATTTGGGGCGTTCTTACACCAGAAATGGTTGAAGATTTGTTACTTATTGACAAATTTGTTGATACTGATAAAACGGGCGAATTATCAAAGTTGAAAAACGGCGAAATCGGGTACATCTTAGGCATGAATTTATTAATGAGAAATAACGACATTAACTCAACAGGAGTAATGTATAGTGTGGATGCGGCAATTAAAAGGGCGATTGATGAAGCTTTGGCAGTAACAGATAATGCAGCGGCTATATTCTGGCATCAATCAATGGTTAGGCACGCAGAAGGTCATGCAGAAACAATTATAAACAGAAAACCAGCCGGGTATTTAGGCGGTACAGTCATTGAATCAGTAGTAAGATTTGGAGCTGCTTTTGACAGGACAGATCAAAAAGGCATAGTAGCCTTAGTTGAAACAAACGGTTAATTCATATGGGGCGGAAGCCCCTTTTAATACTTTTTATTATGACTAAAAAAGAGTTATTAATTATAGCAAGGCAGTACTTTGATTCTAACGACAATAGGAAAGAAATATTTGCTACAGAGGATAAGCATTTTTTTAATGCCGAAAGTGATGCAAGATATTATTGTAAAGATGAAAAGAAATATTATCATATAACAATTAGCGACTTCTTAGAGGCGGCAGAGGAAGCGGCTAAAAAAGAGGAGGCGGTATCAAAGGAAGCTAAAGCAGCTAAAGAAAAGATTGAAGAGGATAAGATTGGAAAAGAAGAAGCGGCTAAAAAAGAATCAAAAAACCTTCACTCAAAAAACAGTAAATAATGGCAGGGATAACTATAAATAGAACTAGCGGAGGGTTAAGCAGGCAACAACCGGGCGAAGATTATATTTCTGGGTTTTTGTTTAAGCAATCATCTCTGCCTTCCGGCTTTGGGTCTTCGGATAGGATAAAAAAAGTAACTACATTAGCAGAAGCAGAGGCGTTAGGAATAAACAACAATCATACGGATGAAGTAAAAGCGACTGGAGGATTAATTGAAATTACGGCGGCAGGGGCTACTGGAGATATTTGGACTGCAAGCATAACTCCTGTAGGTTCAACGAAGATAACACTAGGAACTTATACCGAACAGAGTGGAGACACTACAGCATTAATAGCAACAGGATTATTTAACAACATAAACCTAAACACCATCAACCATGGATTTAGTGCTACAAATGGAACTCCGTCAACAGTAACATTAATTGCGGCATCAAAAAAAGGTGAATCAATAAATTCTGGATTAACAGGAGCGTCTTCTGGGGTAGGAACAACAACAGTTACACAATTTAGCGGCGGAGTTGGGTCTATTATTGCAATTAATTATTATCATGTTTCAGAGTTTTTTGCATTAGCACAAAAAATAACAGGATTAGCGCAAGGAATATTATACATTGGGATTTACACCACTTACACAGGGGCTGAATTGTCTCTATTGCAAAATTATGCATCAGGGAAATTAAGACAGTGTGCTGTATTTTTACCCGATACTTTTGCATCAAGCATGGTAACTAATTCTCAAACCTATTGCACGACATTAGAGGCTCAAAATAAGCCTTTATCATCAGTATTATTGACAGCTGATTTTACAGCTACAACTTTATCAGCTTTAGCAGACATGAGAGCGTTAAGCTCAAAAAATGTATCTGTTGTTATATCGGAAGACAAAGGCGGAAACGGGGCGGCTTTAGCAGGAATAACAGGAATATCTATTTCTAGTTTAGGTGCGACATTAGGAACGGTAGCAAATGCGGCAGTACATGAGAATATTGGATGGAGAGGTAAGTTTAACCAAATCCACGGATCAGAATACGAAGAAATTCAATTTGTAACAGGCGAGTACTATTCGGTTCAGTCAGAAGCTACATTAACAGAATTGACAAACAAGGGTTATATTTATTTAACAAAAGAAGTTAACGTTGTAAGCTCTTTTTATAACGATTATCCAACTTGCACACTAATAACAAGTGATTATGCATATGGTGAAAATATGCGTACAATAGACAAAGCTGCAAGGCTTGTTAGAGAAAACTTAGTGCCTAAGATAAACTCGCCGTTATACGTAAACGCAACATCAGGAAAATTGAGTTTATCAACTATTGAAGATTTTAAAAATGATGCATTCAGGGCTTTGGAAAATATGGCTACAGCTGGAAATATAAGCACTAATGAAGACGGTGTACTTCCTGCAAATTCTGTAATTATAAACCCTGATCAAAATGTACTAACAAACTCGGAGGTCGTGGTAACTATTCATATAGTTCCGGTGGGAGTTGCAAGGCTGATTACTGTAAATATTGGATTCGCATTAAACGTAGGATAAAAAATTAAATTATGAGTATACCTTTAGTAAACGGGCAAGCATATGATTATGTAAGCATAACTTTTGTAGCATTAGGCGTTCCATTGCCTAGCGTTTCGGCAATAAATTACACAGCAGAACAGGCAAAAGAAAACAACTATGGTACAGGCAATGAACCAGTTTCACGGGGTCGTGGGGCTAAAATGTATAATGCCTCATTTGATATATCAATGAACGACACAGAAGCATTAAGGGACGTAGCGCCGAATGGAGATTTGTTAAACATTCCTCCTTTTGATATAGTCATAGTTTTTGGAAATCCTCAAAAGCCAGTTACGCATATTATTAAAAACTTTGAATTTGGAGATGATGGGGTCGAAGCGTCGCAAGGTGATACTGATATTAAGCGAACATTTTCAGGAATGCCTTCACATATAAAATATAGATAATGTACAAAGCTCTTAAAATAGATGGCAGGAAATCGGACGTGTATACTTTCGAGTATGGGAACGAAGATATTAAAAAAGCTATAAGCATATTAGACCCAGTAAAGGATAACGCAAAAATATCAGAATTAACGCTTAAATTTAAATATCTATCGTACGAAATTCAAGAGCCAACATTTGATCAGTTAGTGGCTTCTCTTGGCGAGCTGTACGACAGTAAAGGAAGATTGAGTTTAGCTACCTCAGGAAAAGTAATATGGGAACTATGTTGTATCTCTTACGATTCATTAATAGAAGAAAACCCAAAGCTATTACTATTAATTTGTCAAAGATTATCTGAGTATGTTTTGCCTTTAGATGTGGAAATAAAAAAAAAATAGCTCAAAATAAGCTAAAAAAAGATACACTAGGATTAAGGCAACAAATGGCTTTAATCCTATTTTATTTTAAAATAGATATAATGAAAAGCATGACCCCGATAGATGATTTAGCAAGATATTGGAACGATTTAATATATCTATCTAAGCACGGATTAATCCCTATTGCTCAATTACCTTTAAAGTTTGAATAATGCAAAACAATCAAGTAAGATATGTATTAGACCTTAGGGATCAATTCTCTACAAAAATGGCTACCGCTAACAATTCTGTGAATAGGTTTGAAAAGTCTATGGGTGGAATGATAGGGAGGTTTGTTACATTTGCAGCAATAGGAGGAGTCTTAATAAATTCAGTTAAAAAAATAGCAGATTTTGAAGAAGCAATCTCTAATCTTTCAGCAATAACAGGAGCTACAGGAGAGGATTTGGAGTTTTATAAATCAAAGGCTATCGAGATGGGGAAAGCTACAACCAAAAGCTCGATAGAGACAGTTCAAGCATTTAAGTTAATAGCATCAGCAAAACCTGAATTATTAAGCAATAAAGAAGCTTTAGCAGCAACAACTAAAGAAGCAATAGCGTTAAGTGAAGCATCGGGACTAACTTTGCCAGAAGCCGCAATGTCCTTAACGAGTGCTTTAAATCAGTTTAATCTTAGTGCCGATCAGTCATCGAGAGTTATAAATGTTTTAGCGGCAGGGTCAAAATTGGCGAGTGCAGAGATACCAGACTTGGCGGCGTCATTAAAAGAATTTGGAGGTATAGCTGAATCGTTAAGCATATCAGTTGAGCAAGCAGCTGCATCAGTTGAAACATTATCCGCTAAAGATTTAAAAGGTCAAAGGGCAGGTATGATGTTAAGAAATGTATTCTTAAAACTTGGAGCGTCTACTGACAGGAATTTAAACCCGAAAATAGTAGGATTATCCGCAGCATTAAAAAACCTAGCCCCTATTCAAGATGACGTTACTGAATTAACAAAAATGTTTGACAGACAGAATGTTATAGCGGCACAAACTTTGATAAAAGAGCGTTCAAAGCTTGATGATTTAACTGTAGCAATGACAGGCACAAATATAGCGTATGAGCAAGCTAGTATAAACACAAATAATTTAAACTCTGACATAAAAAGACTAGGGTCGGCATGGGAAGGATTTATTTTAAACCTAAACAAAGGAGAAGGAGGTATTTCTAAATTATTAAGAAATACGACTCAAGGTTTAACTGCTCTAATAGACAAGCTGGACGAATTAAATAAGACTGCATCGGAAATAGGTAAAAGTAAAGCACAAACAGCATTTGAGAAAACTGATAAATATTACGTAGACAGTGCGAAGTCTATGGAAGATAAGATAAAAGTTACAGAAGATTTAATAAAAAGCTATCAGGGCACTTTAGGATCGTTAGCCAGACAGCGCAGGGATTTGAAAAATCCGTTTACTATAAAAACAAAAAGGCGTGAAATAGACGAACAAACAGAAAAATTTAAGGAACTAATAGTTATAGCTAATAAATACAGGGACGAGCTAATTAACCCTAAAAAAGCAACGACAAAAGTAGACCCTATTTTAGGGAGTGTTGAAAATGAAGATTTAGTAACTAAAATAACAGCAGCATCCCCAAAGGTATTTAATATAAATATTCAGAAAATAACAGGAATCGAAACAGTAAACACAACAACAATGAAAGAAGGAGCTATTGCAGCAGGTAATTTAGTAAAAGAAGAGCTTCAAATTGCATTAGCAGATTTACAACTAACGGCAGGGTAATGTTAAGACTTAACTCAGAGATAACAATAGGTAATTTAAAATTTACATTCGTGACTAACTGTGAAATAAATAGCAGTTGGGAAAGTCTGACCGATACCGCCGTAATATCATTACCTAATAATATAAGATCAAGAAATATACAAATAAAAGACATTATAAAGGTAAACGACCCTGTAATTATAAAACTAGGCTATTATCCTAATTTAGTAACTCGATTTACCGGGTATGTATCCAAATTAATACCTGACTCTCCGTTAAAAGTGATGTGCGAAGACGAGGCGTTTAAATTAAAACAACAGTTTTTAGAATCTTACGCAAAAAAAAGGGTATCGTTAAAAACATTGATTGAAGATAACTATAAAGGAGTTATAAATGTTGCCGACGCAGATTTAGGAGGGTTTTCTATATCTAAAGGATCAACAATGATGCAAGTTTTACAGGAATTACTAAGCACTTATAAGTTAAATTCATGGTTTAGGGACGGGGTTTTAAATACAGGGTTGCCTTATGACGGGAACGGAGTTACAAAAAGCTTTAAATTTCAAAAAAACATAATAGACGGGTCTGACTTAGCTATAATAGACGAAGCAGAATTGAAAAATATAGCCTATGGAGTTAGCCAGAGATCGGATGGAACAAAAATAGAGCTATATACATTTTATGAAAATGGTAAAATAAAAACGTCTGAAACAAACCCAAGCGGGAATCTTAATACAATGAGCATTCCGGGGCTAACTAAAGAAAAATTAACCACATTACTGGAAAGGTGGTTGCCTAATTTGTATTATACAGGGTACAAAGGAAGTTTTACAACATTTGGAGAGCCAGTTGTAAATCATGGAGATTTCGCACAAATAGAAGATTTAAAATTTCCTGAAAAAAACGGTAAATATTTAATAAAATCTGTAAATGTTAGCTTTGGATTAAATGGGTATAGACAAAATATAGAATTAGATTCAAAAGTAAATGAAAACTAAAGACTTATTACTTGGATTTGTTGATGTTTGGAGTAAACAAAATAATATTTACTCTAAGCAGTGTACTGTAACGAGCATTGATGTTAATAAAAGGATATGCAATTGCGCCCCCGTTGATGGTAGTGCTGGGATAGTTGAAGTAAGCTTAGAGGCTGATATAGCTATTAATTCAAGTGACGAGCCAAAAGACAGTCATCCGAAAGGGTTTTTTATAGTACCTAAACTAAATAGCTTGGTAACCGTGTCTTTTACGAGTAAAGGCAATGGGTTTTTAAGCTCCTATACAGAAATAGAAGATGTTATAATAAAATCAACTTCATTCACATTTAATGATGGAAGTTACGGAGGATTGATAAAGGTAAGCGACTTAATAGACAGGCTAAAAGAATATGAAGATTTATTTACTCAATTAAAAACAGATTTAAATGCATGGACGCCTGTTCCTCAGGACGGAGGATTGGCTTTAAAAACAATCTTAATATCTGGATTTTTAACAAAAACAGTACCTTCGTCAAATGTTAGTGAATTTGAAAACGATAAAATAGTACACGGATGATAAGCTACGATTTAATATTAGATTCAAATAATGATCTTATCCTTGAAAATAACGATTTCGCAATAGGTCAAAGCGATGATCAAAACATAGAGGCGATAATGCTTGCAGAAAAGGGGCAATTTTACGAATTTCCTTTATTAGGATATGGTATAAGAAGAAAATTAAACGGGTCTATTAATATTTTGACTGAAAGAAAGTTAATTCGTGAAAATCTTAGCTTTGATAATTACAATGTTAAATTATTAAATATAATAGGATCAGGAGATAATTTAGAAATAGAATTAGACGCTGAAAAAATAAAATAACATGGAAATAACAGTACAGGCAGGGCAGAGTATTTTTGATATATGCCTTGAAAATTTCGGAAACCTTGATTATTTAGTAGATATTTGCAAGGATAATAATATATCTATTTCAGATGCATTATACACCAAGCAGAAATTAACGATAAATAATGAAGGCTTAGGAAATCAGAAAATAAAAGATTTTTTCAAACTAAATAACATAAAGCCTAATAATGATTTTGTTAACATTCAAAAAAGCGTTAACTTTGCTTTTGAAGTTATCAATAATTTTGTGTTTGAAGATAGCAATAATTTTATATTTAACTAATGGCAATAGCAATAGATGAAAAATTAAGCGACAAAGCGATAACAACAATTATTGCAGGCGGATATACGTACATAATACTACCAGACGGCACAGGAGGATGGATATCTCATAGAATATTGATATCTTCATTATTATCAGCAGTAAACAGCTCTATTTCTTCTCTACAATCTTATCAATCGCAAGCTACGACAACGGTAAAAGAAAAGTCTAAAAGCACGGCATTTACTACCGCCTTGCCAGCAGATACGGCGTTAGATGGAGTAGATTTTATTTGGGTGTCTGGCACGCCTAATGTTAAAGTAGGCACAACTTCTGGGGCTAACGATATTATTTCAGGAAGAACTCCGACTAATGGCAGCCCCAGCCGGAATGCTCTAAATAAATACTGGTTAGCATCCCAAACATTATTTTTCACTATAACAGGAGGAGTTGTAGATATAATAATTAATTACAGAAAAGATTATAATTCATGAAAAAGTTATTAACAATATTATTAATATTTGTTTGCATATATGCTAAAAGTCAAGAATTTGACGAAATATATATCAGAAACTTTATTTCTTTAAACGATAGCACCGTAACTAATATTGCAACGGGAGACACGTTAACAACAAACGAATTTGTTAGAGAGTTGCTATTAAATTATGCCACACTGGATAGTTTATCTTATTATTCAACATCAACCGACATAAGTCAAGAAATTAGTGATAGCATAGGTGCTTATACTTTTTTTTCAGCAGGAACAGACGGACAAGTTCCTTACATGAATTCTGCCGGAACTGATTTTTTATATACTGGGTTTTTTACTTTTAATAATGGAAGATTAGTAATGCAAAATGAATATAATAATATTCTGATAGGTCAAGGCACAATGGGAAACGAAGAGGCAGGAGGATATAATACAATAATAGGAGTAGATGCCGGGTATGGAAATGAGGGAGATTTTAATGTAATAATAGGGGAGGATGCCGCCAGATATTTAGAAAATTCAAACGCCGCCACCATTGTTGGGAGTAGAGCTTTTGGCGCATCTTCTATAATTAGTTCCGATAGTAGCACAGCTGTAGGATTTAAAGCAGGATATAACTCAAGCGGGTATGGGCATGTTTTTTTAGGAAATGGTGCAGGCACGAACATTACAGGAAATAATAAACTAGCCATTACAAATACAAGCGATCCTACCCCTATAATTTACGGTGATTTTGCAACGGATGAATTAACATTTAATGTAGATACAACACACAACAAAGGACATTTAGTTGTAGACTCTAATTTATACGTAAATAAATATGCTCAAATATCTGATAGCGTAGTATTAGACAATCATTTTATCAGATGGAATGAATCAGATGGAACATTTGAATTTGGGATGGGAAACAATAATGTAGTATGGCAAGGCGCACTGGAAGATTTGGTACAAGTTTATAATAATTCGGGTGCTGATATTGATAATTTTGACCCTGTTTATTTAAGCGGGTCTAATGGTGATAGTATAATCACAATTGCCTTATCAGATTGCCGAGTTCACGAAACTACGGATAATTTTGCAGGATTAGCAACTATGGATATTCCAAATAATTCATGGGGATACGTCGCTGTAAGAGGCGAGGTTAGGCATGGTAATACATCTACTTTAAGCACAACATCAAGCATTTATTTAGGTGAAGGTGTTTTACAAAATACTAAACCTGCTTACCCTTGCAGGGTGTTGAATATTGGTAAATGCATAAAAGTTGATGCAACGGAAGGGATAGTATATGTAAACGTAACATACGAAGAGGCGAGGCTTGTAGAGTCGATGGACTACAATTTCACGTCTCAGGGTATAGGGGTCGGTCAATTTTATAGAGCTGGATTTTACAGAGCCAACGCAACAAGCGCAACATTAACAAACGCCTCTACAACAGTAACTTATGGCACTGCCAATGTCGGGTATGCTGCGCATTTTTTCATCGTTTGCGGAGGCGCTGGCACAGTTAATTCAGGAACGGTCGGTTTAAGAATGACAGGAACTAGTGTAGATGATGAAGGCAATATAATAGTAAGTGATGCTGATACAGTGTTGACAGATATTACTACAACAAGTCTAAACGCATATTTTGAGGGCAAGAAATTTAATGGTATAGTTACTTTTGAATTAATCACAACTAGCGGGAGTCCAACAACTTACTCTTTAACTTTTAATTATGGATATGCTAAATATGACGATTCAGGAAACAGAAATTTTTATATAACTGGCATTGAAGCTGTAGGATTAGCGGGGGCGGCATCAACTGACTTTGACATGACACTGTTTAAACATTCAACTGCTGGATGGACTTATGCAGCCTCGGGATTCGTACCGGGGGGAACTGTTTTAGCAAAAAGATCAGTAGACATGGGTACTAAAGACAATTTAGCAAATGCGTTGCCTTTTGCATGGAAGCGTACAGATTTGAGCGAATACGTTCATGGAGCTAATGGAGACGGGTTTATTATAAGAATAACAACAGGAGCAAATAATGCAGTACAGTCAATGGATATACACGTAAGAACAGCAATAGACAGATAACATGTTAAACGTAAACATAAATAGTAATATTTCAAATAAAGCAGCTTCGTTATTTCCGACGGCTGGTTTAACTCTATATAAACAAGCGGTTGAGGCTGATGGGGGTTCGCTGGAAAATGAAACTAATACAAAGGCTTTTTTGCAAAGAATAGGTGAACCACTATACAATAAAGCATTATTATTATTATTTCACGAAGCAGGATCAAAATTAAGAGATTCACAATTTGTAACTAAGTGGTACGATTTTAAAAACAACCACGCTACACAAGCAACTGAATCAAGCCAGCCAGCCTTAAATAGTGGTATTGATTTTAGTTCAGGGGATTGGTTAACTATATTAAGTGCGTTATCTTCTTTTATGGGTAGAGAATATACAGTAACCATGAAATTTTCTATTGATAATTATGGAACGGTAGGTAGCTATATATTTAATTATGTTTTTGATGCACCAAATAGAGCTTTATGGGGAATTGCTGATGATGAAACAATTCAATTAATTGGAGGGGACGTCACCTGTCAAACAGTAAATTATGATGATAGTAATTTTCATAACTTAGCCTTTGTTTGTGATAAAGATTTGGTATCCATCTATTATAAAGGAGTGTTTATTGGTTCAGAAATTAATACTAGTTTTCCTTCTGTAATGGCAGGAGTAAAAGATTTTATGATTGGTAATTGGGATGGTAATCCTGGGAGCAATTATCAATTAGATGGTAAAATGCAAGAACTTTGTGTTTTTAATAAGGTATTAGATTTTGAAGAAGTATTAAAAACAACAGATACAATAATAGATACAGAGTGGGAAGAAATAGCTAATTACCCTATTGACTATGGAGTAAATCAACATAATAGTTGTGAGTATGATGGAGAAATATATATACTAGGTGGATTGGATGGAGTTGTTGAAGGGAGTAGTACTTTGACTAATAAATTTTATAAGTATAACCCTACAACAGATAGCTATACTCAATTAACAAATGCACCAAACATATATCAGTCTTTTGTGATTGAGACAGTAGGAACAAAAATGTATTTATTAAGTGGTGCCGGTAAAAGTGTTATTATTGCTGAATGCTACGAATATGATCCAGTTGCAAACTCATGGACTCAACTTACAGATATACCGACTCCAATTGAAGATATGGGAGGCTGTGTTTATGATGGTAAAGTATATGTAATTGGTGGATGGGATGGAGTAACTGTGTATGCAAAAATTCAAATATATGATCCATCTACAGACACTTGGGATGTTACCAAAACAGATGCACCAGTAGGAATGTGTTTAGGTGATTATGTGACTCAATATAATGGATATATATATGCTATAAGTGGAAACGAAAGTATGGCTACATATCCTGATTTTACATCTTCAACAAGAGTTCAAAGGTATAATACAGCTACTGATACATGGGACGAAGTAGCAGCGATACCAACAGGCGGTAGTTATACTAAAGCAAGAGCTTATAATGGTAAAATATATATCTTAGGAGGGGTTGTTGATAGGGTTGCATCAGTCAATCAAAAACTGACTAATACATTACGAGTTTATGATATTGCTACAAATGCATGGACTGAGGAAATTATTAATAACTATCCTTATCCATTAAGAGGGCATACGATGGGTATTTTAAATGGAACTTTGTATGTGTTTAGTGGGAATAATGTACAGCGCAGTTATGATGGAGAAAATGCTGCTGTTTTTCGTAATACAAATCGCTGTTTTAAAAAAGTATTATAAAATGAAATTAATCCACCACCCACAACACCGATTACACTATAAATATTTTCATTTAACAATAAATTACATTTAAATTAAACAACATGAAAAAAGAAGTTTTAATCAAAAAAGGTGGTAACCCTGAGCCAGTTGAAGGTGAAGGGATACCAGAAATTCCAACAAAACCAACAGGTGAGTAAATATCTCACACATATAGGATTAATTATGGTTATTTTCGGAGAGGTTGCATTTTCGGAATACGCCCCCGAGAAATCAACTAATTGGACTATATTCTATTTTGTATTTTGGCACTCAGGAGCTTTATTAATCAGCTTAAACGAGGCCTTGAAGTCTTTCGATAAATACACAATGTATGTTTCATTTGTATTTTGTGGATTTTTTATAACTATGATTGTTAATTTGCTTTTAAAAATAAACATGGATTATGATTTATTTCTAAAGTCAGTTAATGATACGTTTATTGATGCAGTTAGATATTTGTTATTGGGAGTAACAGGAATCATATTATCTTTACCTAAAATTATCAAGTTATGGCAAAAAGCGACTGGATCAAGCAAGTAATAACCGCTATATTTAGTATTCTAGTGACATATATAATTATGTCACAAACAATAGTCAGAGCGAAAGCTGATAAAATATATGTTGATACTGAAAATGCCAAAATAATTACAGCATACAAAGACGGGGATGCAGTATTAAAAGAATCGTTCAACAATCAAATTATTGAAATAAAAAATCTTTTAAAAGCACAGAACGAAGAAACGAGAGAGCAAAGAGCAGATATAAAAGAGTTACTTAAAAGAGTTAAATAATGAACATACGAGATTTAATAGTACAAACAGCCAAATCATACATAGGAATGAAAGAGGTTGGCAAAAATGCAGGATTTGAAAATGCTATTTTTGAGGAGAAAATGAAAGGTGTTGGATTTGACAGCGGAGAGGCGTGGTGTTCTTTATTTGCTGAATTGGTGGTGTGTGAGGCATATGGGAAATTAGACAGTACTTATATTTACAAATTGCAAAAAATCTTTTCTGAAAACGCCTATAAAACATATACAAACTTCAAAAATGCAAAAGGATTTAAAGTTTCGAATAAGCCAGAACCGGGCAATATTGTTTTTTGGCAAAGCTATAAAAATAACGAACCTGTAAAAAACGGATCGTGGTTTACGGGGCATGTTGGCATAGTTACCGGAGTACACCAGTTGTATTTTGATACCGTCGAAGGAAATACGAATGCCGCAGGAAGCAGAGAAGGGCAAGGAGTTTACGAAAAGAAAAGGGAATATGATTTTTATAAAAATACAGGCTTAAGGCTTTTAGGATTTGTAAAACCAATAGAAGTTTAACTTAAAAAATATAAATTATGAAAACAGGAAAAGAAATCTTTATGTACGTCCTTGGCGCATTAGTTGTAGTAGGATTTTTTACAATTTTGTGGTATTTGATTAAACAAGGAACTTTTGAAAGTACGATAAATCTTGCAATTGGATCATTGATTGGAGCATTTGCAACAATAGTTGGTTACTTTTACGGATCTAGTAAAGGAAGTTCTGATAAAAATGAATTAATAAACAAGAAATGAAAAAACTAACTTATCTTATTTTAGTTTTATTCCTGTCTAGTTGTTCGGCTTCATTCCATGTACGTAAAGCAAAGCAGAAATGCCCTGAATGCTTCAAATTAGACACTACAATAACAGAAACAATAATAAGGTTAGATACAATAATATACATAGACACTACGTTTATTATTGATTTCAACGAGAGTTTAGATATAAATGAACCTATAACAATTAAAGCAGAACCAGTTAAGTTTAATAATTTCTCCTCGGACACAGTCATAAAAACAAACAAAGGGATTGAAGCTAAAATATGGATAAAAAACAGCCGTATAAATGCAGAAATAACAATTGATACTACACTGACTCTTATATATAAAGACTCAGTGCTATTAAAAGATGCAATTATAAGGGAATTAAGGACTGTTAATATCAATCAAGGTATAACTATTAAAGAAAAGGAATCAAGGATTAAAACGATAATAAAATGGGTTAAAATAACGGGGTTAATTGTTGTTATCTTAATATTTTTTGGATTGTTCGTTAAGTATATAAAATGGATTAAACGAAAATAGAAAAAGCCTGAATAATATCAGGCTTTTTTAGTTTACTGTTCCCGCTGCTTTTTAATTCATAAGCTATTTGTTTAAAAATTAATTACTTAGCACTGTCCGAAAACGGACGTTACATATATATCGGTGTTATGTACAAGCGCAATGCCGTACTTCTAATCAGGTTCAGTAGGAGTAATTTTATTATTTTTTTTGCCAACCCGCTTTAAAAATTCACGAATAAGTTGAGATGTTTGACCTCTCATACTTCGGTTAAGTTCTTTGCATGCTTTTAAATAATCTGCATGTTCTTGGTCGGCAAGTTCTACCTTTTCAATTGTTTTCATGCAGTCAATGTATTTAATAAGTTTACAACTGCATTTTTATCGTGAATATTTAAAGAATCGTATTCGATTTTTGAAACTTTACCCGGAAATTTCTTATCAATTTTCTTCCAGTCGGGCATTACTTTTTTAGCAAATGGCAATAACAACTGTTCGTTTTTTGCTGCAACTGTAACATCGTATACATATTGCATTCTGTTTAAATCTTCGGGGTCATTTTTCATTACTTTAAAAGTAAATCCAATATCTTTTTTCATTATCTTAATAAATCTTTCATATCCATCCCCAGATTCATTAAATACAAATTCAAAACCTTCAAATTTTATTCTATAATTCCCAAGTGAAAGCTTTAACTCTCTTTCAACATTGTCAATACCTGTGCATTTTAAATACTCAGGCTTCAACATTTCTATTGCTTTTTCATAAATATTTTTCATAGCATTATATTTAATTTATTTACGTCAAAGTTACGTAATAGTTTCGTAACAAACAAATAATTTTAAAGAAAAATAACCCACCCTAAAAAAATAATAAAATTACCTTACTTCGTAGCAAACTAAGTGCTTAATAATGCGCCAAATACATAACACGCAATATGAAACGGTTGCCGATAGGCTGTTAGTAAATTTGAAACGTCTTACTAGGCAACCGTTTCATATTGCCAACGTTATCGGCAACCTTAAACCCACCTACGAATAACAGTACGGGCATAATCCTTACCATCTTTTGAAAAGAAAGAATTTTGAGATTGATAGTAATTATCTGATACCCATTCGTGCATATTTTGTTGGAATAATGCCTCATTACAAGCAAGTGATAAATCTTCTTTAGTTTTTGAATAAGTTATTTCAAACTCAAAATACTTGTTTTCGTGCTTTTTCCCAACTCTTGTCAAATCTCCTGTTGAACATTCACAATTTACATATCCTTGTCTTGATAAAATTGCTGATAATTGTTCAGGTGTTAATTTTACTTTTGCAATAGCTGTATTAGAATCAGAATCGGTTATTTCAATCTCTGTATATTCAGGATTGATTGACATTGTAATTTTTGAATTTTCAATTTTCATTTTGTAATTATTTAAAATTTTAAAATTTAATAATAAAAGGCAGCCGATAACACGCAATAAAGCCCATTTGGCTGCAAAGTTCGGTAATAATTTGACAAGTTATGAATAGCCAAACGTGCCTTATTGCCACCGTTGTGTTGCATTAAAACAGCAACACAACATGGTATATAAATAATAAAAACACTAACAACTGTAGCTAATTTTCCAATATCTACCATCTATCATCGGCAAAAGAAGAAATCCACTGTAGTCATCTTCACAATACCCTACTGTTTGCCAAACCCAGTACACTATATCCGAGCCTTCATATTTTGACTCACCACTTTCAGTTTCTAATTCTGTGGTATGTTTCATATAAAGCCTACGCTCATTAGTTCCAAATTCTCTACAATGCGGATAAGATTGATATCCACTTTTCCTTTCTTTTACTTCAATAATGTTTACAATGCCCTCGCTCCCGTAACTTTCATGGCTTTCTGCAAAGTCAAAATATTTCGGCTCTATCAGTCCGTCTAATTCTTCTTTTGCCTTAGTCCAATCGGCTACTTGCTTCTCATGTTCTTCCTGCATTATTTCAGCTAAATCTCTTAATTCATCATTCATAATTGTTCAGTTTTTTAAATCCGTGTTTTTACTTTTTGTCCTACTTTTATTTCAATTCCATTTACATCAATCATAATTTTAATTTTATTTACACTGCAAATATATGTCAAATAAATATTAAATAAAAATAAAATGACATATTTTTAAATAAACTTGCATATGTCAATATAAAAGTGTAGATTTGTGCTTTAAACTAATATAAATTATGATAGAAAACTTAACTAAGCTAAGAAACGAATTAACGGACCTTATTTATTCAACGAAAAACGATGTATTAATTTCAAAATACATCGAGGTTATGAATTTGGAATTTAATCAATTTAAGAGAGAATCAAGCTCTATGCTTAAGCTATTAGAAGCATCAAGGGATTATATTCTTTGGAATAAATAACGTGCCGTGTATGAAAAGTACGGGATTAACCCGAAAAATTATAAACGAGAAACAAATTAAAAATTAATATTATGGCAAGATTTAACAAACAGATGTTTGAATACATGAAAGAACAGCGAGGATTGAACTTCTTAAAGCGAAATATGGCAGTAGAAGTTGATGGTAAAAAAGGAATAGTTACAGGTGATTACAACGGAAACTTAGCGGTAAGATTTGAAGGGAATAAACACTCTGATAATTGCCACCCGCATTGGAAGGTTAAATATTTTGATGAGCGAAGGGAGTTGATTAAAGAGTATAGAGATTAATTTTTTATTTGTTTATAACGGACAAGCTTATGAAGCGTACAGCAATTTAGTACAGAATTAAATACGAATATAAACCGCCTGAGTAATGAAGCGAGGGCATAACAATAAAAACATGACAGATAAAGACAAGAAGATTATTGCAGATGCAGAGAAAAACGGCACTCCAATATTTGTGTTAACTGCAAAAGATCAAAACAGTATTGCTGCTATTTGGGAATACTTTGGCAAGTGCGAAGAAACTAATTGTGCGCAAGAGCATATTGATAGTGTTGGTAATAGGTACAATGAATTTATTGATTGGCAAGATGCTAATAAGAAGAAAGTTAATTTGCCTGATTAGGGATGACTGGAAAAATGCTTATACGAGCTAACTAACAGTATGCTTTATGAAGCGTTGTTGTGAGTTGTGCCTTAGTTTTAAATAGTTACAAAGTTTAAGATTAAGGTACAACACAAATGTAAAAAGGCATTACTCACAACGCTTAGGCTAAGGTTAGTAGCCTTAATTACTAACCATCAAATTATAACAAGACCTAGTTAGGCTATTAACTTTAGCCATTATTAGGCACTTTTAAATTATGGAAATATTAAAACAATTTATAGTAAAGTATGATGAATCTAAAGAACCAGATTCGTTAGCAATTTTAATGAAAACAACTAATGGATATTACATAAAATACCTTGATGTAGACGGAATGGGGTGGTCTGATAGAATTAGAAAAATTGCGGATGATAAAGCACAGAAATTAATAATTTAATTGTGCCTAACGGTACAATTATATGGGGAGTGCAACCCTCCAAGCTGCACGAAAGTTAATTAAATGTATAACCGCTCCCGTTTTATTTTTTGAGCGTGGGGCATAAAACTAAATTAAAATGAAAACAAAAATAGTAATTGAGAATGGTAGAACTGAAATAGTGTTAACACCAGAAAACTCATTTGAAACAGATGCAGTTGAAAAAATGGAAAACTTACAGATAAAAGCCTATGTTGATTCAACTTATGGGATGGGATGCAGAACAGGGCATAAGATAGTTTTAAATGTTAATGAGAATGATAAATAGCGCTTTGGCAAAAATAAAACTTGCACCAATGCTGATTAAATGCACGTTGCATTACCTATATAATGTGTTGTATGCTGTGCCTTTTTTAATAAATGCACAGCAGCCTAAAATTTAACTTAAACAACTTTATTTTAGGCATTGCATACAACATAAAATAGAGCGCACGTCCATTTCCGTACGCTATAAAGTACTAACAATTTAAAAATAAAATAATAAATCAATAATAAACAAATATAAAACAGCATGACAAACATTAAAGGTGCGCCTAAACAGCGATTTACAGAAGAACAAATAGCATTAATTAAATTAATGCTGCATAAAGGCGTTAAAGTTTCAAGCATAAAAAAAGTGTTTGATATTGAATTTAACATGTATATAGCTTTGAAAACAATTTACAGAATAAGAAAAGAAGACACACACAAAAAAATAAAAATATGAAAAATACATTTAAAAAATACGTGCTATACCGACAAATAATAGCATTTATTGAGGCTAACGGCAAAAAAGATGAAGATTCTTTTGTTATCAAATTCCCAGAAAGGGAATATAGATATACTAAAAACTTAGGATTTTTAATATCTTCAAATGTTACCGAAACCATATTCGCTATGTCTTTTAAAGTAAAAATAATGAAACACGACTATACAAACACACCGTGTGCAATGGCAAGGCTTGAATCAGAAATGAACTATTTATTACATAATATTAATGATTATTTTGTTAGGGGTTAACATAAAATAAAATAACCTTTTGTGTTACATTTTGCATCTAAACGCTTTAAAATCAGGCTCATATAAAAGTAATGTTTTTATTAATAAAAATAATCGTTATTTATTTTGACATGTCAATTATTATACTTATCTTTGACATATAAATAATAACTAAAAAACTAAGATCATGAAAATAATTTTAATTAAAGACAATGACCCTAGGGCGTTCGGGGAAAGTTACAGAGAGATAATCTTATTGCCGGATTCAACAGAAAAAATGTTGCATATAGTTGACAATGATAGCGACACTTGGGTCTTAAAGGATATGATAAAAATAGGGGTTGAGTTAACAGACCCGAGAGACATTTTGAATTTTTTGTTAGATTCAGCAGAAAAAGCTGGCATACCAACCAGTGTTAAAAGTAAAATATTTCCTAATTAAATAAATTTATCATGGACGAAAAAAACAACGCGGTAGTAATAAGCGGGAGCGTGAACTCAGTTAAAAAAACAATGACTGTAGATGAGTTGAACGAGTTTAATTTAGGCTTAAGCACTTTAATAAAATCTTTGGATAATTTTTCAGGGATAGACATTACAGCAGCTGTTAAGCAATTAAAAGAAGCAGGAAAGAGCCTTTCTCAGCATTTTTATAACTACCAACAAAAGGATGAAAATAAAAACGACTAATCTAACCGAAAAAGAAAAGGCGGTACTTTATCAAATTATTTTTGATAAGATTCACGACCCGAGCACGAATAAAGAAGAGTGTTCATTGTATTTAAGCATTCTTAAAAAGACTAAATGCAAATTTGAAGAACTTAATAGGGATGTAAATTATCATTTTAAAAACTAAAACTATGGAGAAAACTCATTGGAAAAAAGCTTTTAAATCCGATTACTTGTCATCAAGCGACATAGATGACAAGGATTTAATACTAACTATCGAAAAGGTAGTTTATAAAGAATGCATGACCCAATCAGGAAAGAAGTTTTGTAATGTTGCTATATTTAAAGGATCAAAATTTGACGAAAAAGGAAAACATATTTCCGGCACAAAACCAATGATCTTAAATGTGACGAACTCTAAAACTATCAAAAAGTTTGCAGGCAACAAAACACATTTAGAAGATTGGGTAAATATAAAAATTCAGGTATATGTTGATGCAAGTGTTAAATTTGGAAGCGATACGGTTGAAGGATTAAGAATAAGGCAAACACAGCCCTCTGAGCCAAAAATAAAAACAACATTAGCTCCTGATAAATACAAGGCGGCCGTTCAGTTTTTAAAAGACGGGAAGACTGTGGAGGAGTTGAAAAAATATTATTCTTTCGACAAAGAAACAGAGGATAAACTAATCTTTGACTCAAATGAATAGCCCGATATATAGATATGATATTGAACAAGATTCTGACGAATGGCTCGAAATCAAATTAGGGATGTTTAGCGCATCTATTGCAAGCGATTTGCTGATGGATAAAAAAACAAAAGGCTATGAATCTTTAATAAATAGAATAGTTGAAGAGCGAATAACCGGACAGTCATGCGAAAACAATTTATTTAAAGGGAATGCGTTTACGAATAGAGGGCACGAATTAGAAGGGTTGGCGCGTGAAGATTACGAAATAAGGCATCTTCAAGTAGTAAAAAAAGTTGGTGTTGTGATAATGGATGATTGGACGTTGTGCAGCCCTGACGGTCTGATAAACGATGATGCTCTACATCAAATTAAATGCCCAATATTCAGCACTCATAAGGAATATTTAACAAAATTTAAAGAGGGCAAGAATCCGATAATAGGCGTATATGATAAACAGTTGCAATTTGAATTATTAGTTACTAACAGATCATACAATGTATTTACCTCTTTTCATCCTAATCTAAAGCCTTTAGATATAATTGTCGAGAGAGATAATACGACTATTCAAAGAATTATTGAACGCCTTAACGAGGCTAAAATTGAGGTTAAAAAAGAGATTGAACGAATTAAAAACTTATAATAATTAAAACTATGGAATTAGTAAAAACAGAAAAACAAGAATTATCAGAAATTGCAACAAAATGCAATGTAGATATTAATCAAGCTGAACAGTTAACTTTAGGCTTAAAGCCTTTTATTGACGAAAGAGCTTTATTAATTGAAGAGTTTCAAGAAGTTTCTAAGCTTGAAATAAGCTTAGAGAATATTTCAGTATTTAAAGCCTTAAGAACTGCCTTTCAAAAAAATAGAACGCAAGGCATTAGTAAGTGGCATAAAGCAGTGAAAGAAGTTCCTTTACGAATGTCTCAATTAATTGATGCTGTAAACAGAGCTGAAATTCAAATAAACGAAGCTCACGAAAGTATTTTATTAGAGAAAGAAAAATTCTTTGAAATTCAGGAACAAAAAAGGCTTGAAGCTTTGCAGTTAGAAAGAGTTGAATTACTTTCTTTATACTTGCCGGATGCTGGCGAAAGAGATTTAGCTTCAATGGAAGATGATGTATGGAACGCTTATTTTGAGAGCAAAAAGAAAGCGTATGAAGATAATCAAAAAGCTTTAAAGGAAGCAGAAGAAAAAAGATTGGAGCAAGAACGAAAAACAAAGCTTCACAACGAAAGAAATCAATTAGCTTTACCTTATTATCAATTTTGGTCGGTATTTGAGCAAAGTATGAATTTTGGAGAGGTATCTGACACTGATTTTGAAAATTTCATGAACAGGATAAAGTCAGAAAAAAAAGAACACGAGAAAAAACAAGAGTTAATAAGAAAAGAAAAAGAAAGGCTCGAAAAAGAAGCTGATGAAAATCGAAAAAAAGAACAGGCTTTAAAGTTAAGAAACGAATCCAGAAACAAAGAGCTAGCTCCGTATATTATTTTTATACGCGATTATAATAAACTCCTTAATCTCGATGAGAAAGAATATCAAAAAGAATTTTCAGATATCAAAATAGGAGCTGAGCAGCATTGGGAATATGAGAGAAAAGAAAAGGCATTAAAAGCCGAAAAAGAACGCAAAGAAGCAGAAGAAATCCAGCGTTTAAAAGCTGAATTAAAAGCAAAAGAAGAAGCTGAACGAATTGAAAAGCAAAAATTAATTGATGATGAACTTGCACGAAAAAAAGCTGAAAAAGCTGCAATTTTAGCTCCTGACAAAGATAAACTTTTGGCATTGGCTGTTAAATTAAGCGAAATAAAAATGCCTGAACTGAAAAGCGTTGAAGCTGATGAGATTTTGAAAAATATAGTTGTTTTGATTTCTAAGACTACTAATTATATTAAAGAAAAAGCTAATGCCTTATAATTTAGCAAGCAAGCAAGGCAAAGCAGAAGCTTTTAAAAAGTTGTCCGAGTATTCTGAAAAAGGGTTAATTATTCAAATTGAAGTTTTAACAAATACTCGGACTTCTTTACAAAATAGGGCGTTACATTTGTATTTTAAATTTATAGTTCAGGCATTTCTGGAGCATGGTATAAGTTTTAAATACATTGACGATTTCACAGGAGAAGTAATAGAAATACCTTACACAGAAGTATTAGTAAAAGAAAGAATATGGAGACCTATTCAAATAGCAATGTTTAATATTAAATCAACAACTAAACTGGACACGTTTAAAATTAATCAAATATTAGACGTTCTAACAAATCATTTTGCAGAAAAAGGATTTGAAATATCATTTCCAAACAAGATAGATGAATTAATCAAAAAACTAAAATATAAAGAACGTGGCTAAAAAAGTTAAAACAAAAACGCTGCCTAAATTAAAGGCAGAATTACAAATAATTTTCAATACTTTCATTAGAAGGAGAGATGAGGGCAAACCTTGTATAAGTTGCGGTAATTACAAATTATTACAAGCAGGGCATTATTACCCTGTTCAAGGGTACGATGGATTAAGATTTGATGAAAATAACGTACATGGTGAATGCTCTGCCTGTAATTGTTTTGATGAATCACATTTGATACACTATACCAATAATTTACATGAAAGAATAGGTGATATTAATTTTAATAAACTTAAACGTGAAGCTGATAATTATAAAATGAATGGCTATAAATATACACGTTCTGAAATTATTGAGAAAATCTCTCACTATAAAAAAGAATTAAAAAGCAATTAATTTGGATATGTCAAATACTAGATTTATATTTGTTGTTATTAACTAAAAATTAAAGACATGAGATACAACACTGAACAAGAATTTGAAGATATAAAAAAAATGAAATCTTCAATAATAAAAGCGCAGCAAGCACAAAGAGTAAAAGAAAAAAATAAGACATTTGTTAAAGTTGCCGGGGCTATTGGTAATTTACACAAACTCGTTTAATTATGCTAGAAATAGACATAGCATACATATGCACTGCAATTATTGAAGATGTAAAGGAAAGGTTCAAAAATGAAACTTTGCGAGATCAAAATGAGCTAAAATTTAGACATAATGCATACGATATAGAAATGATGTATCAATTAAATAACACAACAGTATTCGAAAGATGCTGGATAGGGGTTTATAAAGAAGGCAAAGAAATTAAATTTTGTTTAATTGGGCATAATCACAATCCTAATCAAAAACCATATCTTTTCCACATCGTTTTAAGTAATTTAATTGACAGGCTTGATAATGATAAAGAAAAATCATTACGTGAAGTTCGTCAAGATGAGAAAAATGCAACGTGGGAACGTCAATATTAACGGATGGCGGTAAACGCTCGTTATTTTTTACGGAATTGAAACACAAAACTTAAATATATGACAACAATAGAATTACAAACCTTATTAGATAGGGTA
>Ga0307378_10000900_pt1 | contig 49746 bp, 80 predicted proteins | sample UN1MG_FD_202238 | JGI IMG/M metagenome (GOLD analysis project Ga0307378, IMG submission 202238) | Soil microbial communities from Risofladan, Vaasa, Finland - UN-1 | ecosystem: Environmental > Terrestrial > Soil > Coastal area > Acid sulfate soil | place: Finland: Risofladan, Vaasa | collected... | reverse complement strand
AGCTATTACAACTCCCAGTAGTTCCTCAGGCGTCATGTTTTTAATGTCTTTCATGGTTGCTCCTTTTATTCAAATCGACTATCAATATAATTTTCTATCCAAGTAAGGACATCATTATAAGCCCTACGGACATCATCATTTTTAACATTCTGTTGGGAAAGATATTTAATAAAATCCTCCAATAATGCAGTTAATGTGTTATCTGCAATTCTATCTTGCTCTGTATATATTGCCATTATTCCACCTTACCTTTCTGACAAATAGGACAAATAACTTTAGTAAGATTACCATCCCCATCTCTATTTATTATCCATCCTTGCTTTTTTGCTTCTTCAATATCCCTGTCCACACTTTCACGATTTATATGCACTACTTCAGCACATACAAAAGAACTAAAGTTATCGCAGAATAAATCTATTGTGTTGCAGTTCCTATGCCAAAGCATCATCTCACCTCACAGTCAACAATCTCACAGTATGGGTTATCTTCCCACTTATAGCCTTTTTTGGCATATTTGGAGTTGAACCAATCTTTTATTCTTGTTATTGGAAATGGCTCTTGTTGACTGTAGTAGATTCCTATTCTTATTGCTTCACTTGTTGTTATAGCTTGCACCCTTTTCACACTATTCCCAACCGCTTTTAGCTTTGTGCGGATAGCCTCTTGTGGCATGGTTACGGGACTTAACCATTTTTTTCGTTGAGGTTTTTTGCCCTTAGATTTATAACAGTACTCAGGAATGTATTGCCCTAAAATAAAATCATATTTAAAGCCGCGATTACAATAAGTTTCCTTTATCCCAATAACCGTGCCGATGGGGTATTGGAGCGGAATTGAGAAGATATTCTTCTCCGTCAGCACAAAAAGGGCAAACTTTCCTTGCTCGTGTATTTTCTTAAATATGTATTCTTCTGGCGGTTGCTCTTTCAACATCCTAATAAAAATTAATTTTTCGTTATTATTTAATTGTTGGATTTCATTCTCTGTTAAATAAATACTTTTCATTTTACGTTTCTCCATGTATCGGATGATATTACTTTATTTATTGTAGTATAATATACGGGATAATCTTTATATATTGTCTTTCTATGTTCACCCATAGATACTCTTTTCCTTACTTCTATAACTTGCTCGTTTGTAAGTTTTGAGCGTCCATGTTGCTCTCCTTTTACAGGTATCCTCAATTTGTTCTTGATAGCGTGTATTTTATCTTCTGCTTGGGTAATACATTCCAAATTAGATAATCTATTATCATTTTTTATTCCATTTTTATGATTAATAACATAATCATTTGGTATTCTTCCATTAAAATACATCCATATTACTCTATGTTTACCAGTTATATATCTTTTATCCCCATATTTATAGCCAATCAATAAATATCCTGCTGTGCAACATTTACCAATCAATGGTTTATTTTTATTATTCCACAAATTTCCGTTTATATCAGCTATATAATAACCTTCTTTTAGTGCTTTTAAAAATATATCCGTATTACATCGCTTCATTATTTATCCTTTCAATGGCACAATAAACATCAGCCTGCCAGTCTTAAACTGTTGGAGTTCTCGTGTGTCAAGTGTATTGTTTCTCTCTTAATTCTTCAACGAATATCCTGTTCTTATTAGGAATGCCGAACATCCTTACTGCAATTTCTTCGGCTTTATCGTAATCAATAGCCTTAATTATCGCGTCATACATATCGCAGGAGATTTTGTATTTTTTACGCTTCGGGCTTTTCATAATTTTTCTTTCCAGGAAAGTTCCTTCGGAAACTCGTTATAACACCTTCCGTCCAATAACGGCATTTTTATTAGTTTCTTGCCTTCCATTCGTTGTTTGTAGAACACCGGGATGTCGTTTTCTTTGCACTGTGCTATCGCCTTTCTAACCCAATTCTCATTCATGGGACGTGCTTGTTTTCCGCTCTCACACCCAAATATACACCACGATATGCCGTGCAAGTGGTTTTCAAAGTTAATTTCGCCCAACATCGGCTCCACAGACAAAAACTTGTTTTTAGAGTCAATCTCATCGAACACCAGCATCATTTCGTCCAAATCTTTTTGAGTGGAAACCGATATACCAATCCAAATATTATCATACCAAGTCAGCATAAACTTGCTTTCCATGTGCTTCTGAAATTCAACAGCATTCTCCGGACGTTTCGTCAATATGAGAAAGTTATGCTGTGGATGTTCAATGCCATTACAATTATACATCGTTTCCCAAAGCTGCTCTGTGAACACAAAAGGCACATCCTTATGAAAAACATCCGACATGGAATTAACAAATATGTTTCTTTTGCGCTTCCAATGATACGGCTGCTGCAATCGACTTGATATACATTGCACGTTCGAAAATGGCTTCGCGTATTGCATCGGGAAATTCTTCCCACGCATAAATGCTATATGCCAGCGGTTGTGGATTCGTTCAGCGAAACAATAGCGGCACGATTGCTTAATTTTCGTACAACCAACTGCACAATTCCATGTCTCATCGCACCATTCTATTTTTGTCGGCATTATGCCCTCCTAAATATGTCATTAGTTTGTCTTTTTATTTAGCGGTGGAAAGAGCAAAAGCACCGCATAGGGTTTTAAATAAAGTTTTTAAATATTCATGGTTTCCTCACGTCTTTACAATCCTTCCATAAATAATTATAAGCCAATATCATAAAGATGTGCCTTTCTTTCAATTTCTTCTTGCTTATCCCACTTTCCTCTTTCAAAACATCCAATCGCCGCCACAGCAACAGCAGCCACCTGTATCATTTCGTCCCTATATTTTAATAATGAACCTTCCGGAAGTGCCTTTGATGCTTCGCCAACTTCTTCCATGAGTATAGACATCCATCTAAATGGATGATGATTCTGCTCTTTCCATTCTTTATCTTGAGATAATCGTTCATCCTGAATTTCTTGCATGATTTTTATATCTTTATAATCAAGTTCTATTGAGTTTCTTATTGCTCGTGCATGATGTGCGACTATTTTTCTAACATCTTCTTTTGCGATGTTATTGGAGCATTTTCCAATGTCAATTAACCAGTCAAGGCGTTCGTCAGTAGTCATCATTTTTTGAACCTCTATTCTTTTATGGTTTCTTCTACACGTGGTATATGTTTACCACATGTCTTTCTATATCCGTTCGGCGTAGGTGTTCCGCAAGTATACCGTTCTTTACATCCAGATTCATCACACCATGCGTCTGGTGCAATATGCGGGTCATCCCAGCCGAGAAAGTCAAAGGCATCCTCAAGGGCAGATAGCCCACCCGTTGTTAAGCCCCCGACACTACCATTCCAATAGGCATACTGATAGCACATATCTTCTAAAGCTAATTTTAATCGTTCTGCGTTTGCAATCAATTTGCCATGTTCTTCGATTTCTTCTGTATTTTTGCCGAATATTTCTGCAACTACGACACGACACTCACCGTCATCAACACCCGTTACTCGATGTAATTCTACTTCCCATTTCCAGTCAGTTTTCATGGTTTTATCCTTAAGTTTTTTTTGCCCTGTGAAAGAGCAAAAGCACCGCATAGGGTTTTTAATAGTTTGTTTAATTGTTATTTATGTACTCTTTCTTTTTTTCCAGTAGTTTATGTTATGTTTAAAATAATACGTCCTCATCAGGGCTTATTTCATCGTTAACGGTGTTTTCTGTGTCGGGTTGTGAACTTACTTCTCCGTTCACAATATGAAATCCGGCTTTAGGCTCATCCGTAACGACTTCAATCCAGAGTTGGACGTTCTTCTCTTTGGCGAACTGCTTTATTTCTTCCATGCTTTCGCTGTCCATGAACGAGCCTTCCATCCTCAATACTCGGAGTTTCGGGTTCTGGCTTAAGGCGATATTGATTGAGATTTTTATCTGCTCTGATGAACTCAAATCATCGAACGGAATACCTGCAATCAATATATCATCATCGGTTATTTCAAGGTTTTCAATCGGAAGTTTCGACTTGAGAAGTAACTCCTGCTTTTCGCTATCAAGACCGTAAATAAGTTTAGTCAGGTTTTCAGCAGATATTTCTTGCTCCTTGAGTTCTTTCGTCTGTATTGCAATATTTTCCATTTCCCGGGCCTTGCGATTTGTTTCCTCAGACGCTTTCAGTTCTACCTTGAGCAATTCCACATCTGGGACAACAATAGCATCGACTTCAGCCTCCATCTGTTCAATATCACAAAGCAGCTCAACAACCGCTTTCTTTAACTGCGATATTCTCTCTTGATTAGCCAGGACGGTAGATTGAGCATCAGCAATATCGCTTATGAGATGTGCCTTTTTACTTGACTGAATATTTGCCTCGTTAATTGCATCAATCAATTCACCTGCAGACACTTCCTCGATATGCTCATATTCCGGAGCGTCTTTCAACTTTGCCTTGAGCTGCGTAACTGCTCTGTTGACATCGCTCCTGTTATTGTATATTTCTTTTCTTTTTTCGTCAAGTAGTTCAATATCTGCTTTCTTGCCAGTCAGTTCGAGCAAATAACCTTTTCGCATAGGATTGCTCATCGTCATAAACCGGCTCGGGTCTATTGATATTTTTGTAAACAGCGTGTCGAGTATCTTTTGTGGGGTCTGGAATACCATGCCTTCACTGTTCTTAACGTCAAGGTAGGTATTGTTTCCTGTGAACCGCCGGCGCACTATTATATCGCCCAAGTCCACAATAATGGTCGCAGACTCCTCTCCAAGGCGGACAGGTTGACGAGGGCCTTCTTCCTTGCCACCAATGGCCGCCCATATAGCATCGATAATGTTTGATTTGCCGTTTTTGTTTTTGCCTTCAATTCTGACAATATCGTCAACCGGCCTGATAGTAACGGCTTTCACATTTAAGAAATTCTCAATGTGTAATTCGATAACTTTCAAATTTTCCATTTCGTCCTCCAGTTTAGTTGTTTGTTTATTATAGTATAATCGTTAATGTTTGGTTTGTCAAGTGTTTTTTTGATTATTTTCTCCAGTTTAGAATTCTAACTCTGCCTCATCTTCGGGCGGTAACGGTTCAACTTGCTCCGTACTTGATATTTTAGAATACTCATCTTGTTCGGCCGGAGTCAATTTCGAGTATTCCTCTTTCCTGTGATCATAATCTTTTGTGATAGTTTCATCAATCTTGCCAAATGCACCCGCAAGTGTTTCTTGGCAATCTTCATCTTCCGGCTTCTCTGCAGGTGTTAATTCGATTTCGTCTTTCGGAGCAACCTTATTTAACTTCGCAAACTCGTCATATAAAGATGTTTGATAATCCTCTTCTTTTAGCGGCTCTATTTTTACTATCTCTCCGGTGTCTGGGCGGATGTATCTCCTGACTTTTTCAATGAAATCAAATTCCACATGACACTCAAGATTTCTGTAAACATATCCACTCCGGTAGTTCTCTGATAACACATTAAGCTGTGCATCGTGAACATCAATCGTTGCTTTGAACTGACTCGCGGCACTTTTTCTTTCGTCATCTGTAGCCTTTCTTTCCTGATGGTGTCTTGCCATTTCTCCTGCAATCTCCATCATTTCTGCCGGCGTGAATTCATACTTTACGAAAACGAGTTCAATTTTTTTCTCTGACATTTGCTTTCCTCCGGTTAATTGGTTATTGTAATTATTGTTTTTTAGGGTTCATGTGATTGAGCGTGAAATTTTGCCTTTCTCCACCAGACGGAGCTACTTCTTTCTTCTTTGCCTTTGAAACCAATACAAGCTGTTCTTCGTCAATAGTGACACTATCTTGAGGAATGCCATCTTTTAAAGCCTTTGGCATTAAGGTATATCGAACACAACCATTGCTCCATTCAGTCCTTGCTATTACCACGCCTTTAAAGCCAGTAATAACGTCTTTTACCTCGTCGCGCATTTCAAATTTAAGAATTCTCATTTTGTTCTCCAATTTTTATTATTAACGATTCTAAATAATGTTCAATTAAAATACCTTCAACCGTAACCGGAACCGTAACCGTCACCGTCACCGGAACCGAAACCGTAACCGTAACCGTAACCGGAACCGGAACCGTCACCGTAACCGTAACCGGAACCGGAACCGTCACCGTCACCGGAACCGTAACCGGAACCGTAACCGTAACCGGAACCGTCACCGGAACCGAAACCGTAACCGTAACCGTAACCGGAACCGGAACCGTCACCGTAACCGTCACCGTCACCGGAACCGTAACAGTAACCGGAACCGTCACCGGAACCGGAACCGGAACCGGAACCGGAACCGTAACCGGAACCGTAACCGTAACCGGAACCGTCACCGTAACCGGAACCGTAACCGTCACCGTCACCGGAACCGAAACCGTAACCGTAACAGTAATTTAGCTTTTCCATATTTTCACTCCTTTAATACTTAACCGTGCCTTTTCTGTGCATGGTATAATTTCGATTGCTTCTGTAAGAGTTATTGCATCAACTTCACAGGGGAATTTACAGTTTTGTGGTTTGCTCACGCCTTCCGTTGCAAGTTGTGAAAGTGAGGCTGCGCCATCCCAATACCACAAACGTCTTGCATTAGCGAGCACTATTTCTTTGCCATTCCTTGATTTCAGATACCCCGCAAATACACCGGCTGAATATGTGCGGACTATTACATATTCCATACCGTCAAGTACTTCAGCTTTCTGTGAAGTGATACTGTCAAGTCTTACATACTCTACATCGTCGAGTTTGATTGTTTCAAGTTTTGTAGTCATTTTACTCTCCAATCTCCGAGGTGAATTTAAACAGTTTTTTAATGCACTTTTTCATAACATCTTCATAATGCTCATGTAACCATTGGACCTGATAATCATCAGTAACGAACAGCAGTATCTTTTCTTTGTTTTCCTTGACTACATAAATACTCTTAAACCAGCTATCATACGACTGTGCGTTAACATCATCTTTTATTTCTTCATCCCAATCCGGGTGAACTTCGCTCAATAGCTTGTATTTTATATCAACTACAACCTCTGGAGTTTCGGCCTTAGGCTTTACCAATGAGTCCTGAACTCTGTCAATCCCCTTTCTTCTGAGCCATGTTCGGATCATCTTGTTGTGGTCTGAATAATTCTTTCGGTTATTCCCTTGACTCAAATAAGCATCAGCATCGAGTATTTCGGCATCGGTTATTCTCTTGCCAAAGTCGGCAACCAACCTGTCGTATTCTTCTGATGTCAGATATATCTCATCATGGTATTTAACCTTTTCAGTAGGTTTTTTCTTTTCGGCTTTCGGCTTTTTCTTTTCTACACTTTCGACACTAACGGCTTCGAGCTTCGGATATTTTGCAAGGTCAATAAGCTTATACTCTTTTGTTATGGTAATAGTTGCTCTCTTGTAAATAGCACGGAAGTATCTGTCCTGAATACCCGCCGAAGTTAATATTCCATATTTGTCGTATAATTTCTTATCGAATACTCCCCATTTTAAGGCATCGGCAACGACCGCCTCTATCATTTCGGCATCACCTCCGGCCCGGTTACAGAACAACAATAGCTTTTCCTCATTCCATTCATAGAAATAACCAATACCATAAATTTTCATAAGGAGCTTCACAATAATAGCAAAACCAACCATTCCGTGCCGGGCTTCAATCAACACAATTTTATCATCCAAGTCCATGTCAGTATCTAACGGAAAATAATCCAAGCCTTTTTTAATAGGTCTTGCCACTTCATCCCTCCGGTTTTATATCATCTTTTGCAGGAATTTCTATGCGAATTTTCGGAATAATGTAAAGCGAAACAATATCAATTCCTTTGCCACAATGTGGACATTTCCTGTTGCTTAAGGTTTCCCTTATCCACGGCTCTCCGTTATAAGGAACACCGGTTAATCCGGAATCTATGAGCGGAATCAATTTGCCGAGAATAGGAACATCAAGTTCCGGTTTCGGTTTGCGATTTGCCGCGAACATCTTCCATTTCAAATCTTTCCTGCTCGACCGATATTTCTGCCAGACTTTCGGAGTTATTGTTCGGAATCCGTCTTTCAGAGACAGAGGAGTCAACTTTTCTGACATTATTTTATTTCCTCTTGCTGTAAAATCACATCCGGCTAAAGTAACGAAAAGCAACCATAGAGTTTCTTCTCCTCTCAATTCAAGCCATTTTTTACCACTTTTCGTTTCCACCTGTTTCCGTAATTTTAATTTCTCTTTTATTTCCATTCTGTCCTCCTGTTAAAATAGCAAATAAACAACAATGAGAAGTAAATCGTAACCGACAACGTGTATATATATTAAGTTCTTGACAAGTTTCGGAAACGCTTTTCGCTTATAAACCTCGTTCACAGTAAATACTGAACACCATAAACTTACTGCTATAATCGGTGGAAGTATATGCTCTAACATCACAAGAGTCCATATCCGAGCGTGAAACCATATTTAATAAGCCACAACGTAATGCCGACAGCAAACGAAGTTAAAAATAACAGTAGAACATAAATCATCACTATATATGCCGCTGCGGATATGTAGCCTATTGCAGTAATTATTATAGAGCGTATTTTGCCCAAAAAAACCTCCTTTAAAATTGTTTATTAAGTTTATATAATCCAAGACAATGCTCAAACACCTGCCATCCAACCTCAATATCGTTTTCACTTAACGAATAATGAGTGAACGCTCCGGTTTCCCGGTTAGTGTTAAGAATATGGCACTCATCAATCTTAATACCTGTCATTTCTTCATATGCGTGTTTATAAGCTGAAACCTGCGCTTTGTGAGTTTTATAAACACCATTCCCGGTCTTAAGGTCGAGCAATATGGTTTTGCCATCTCTCGTCCCGAGCAAATCGAGCGCGCCACCGAACCGATATTTTTCGCTTACAACATATCGTTCAACATCCGTGTAATTGATTGTATAATCTTTATTCCACATTATAAAACCATCAAAACCGTTCCGGGCTTTCTGTAGGTGATTAGGTGCGTAGTTCGTCAAATCAGGTTCATAGCCGAGTATCTTGCCGGCAACCATTTCGTGCGTTATAGTGCCTATTGTCGCCGCCTCTGCAGATATTAAATTCGGGTCGTTTCCTGCAAGTGCTTCTTTTCTGCACCAAGCCATTAAGCTATACTGTCCCTCTCCCCACATTCCGAGAATAGTGGTAACACCGGGAACAACAGTTCCGTCTGCTGTCTTGTAACGCTGATGTGCTTTCGTGTATTTTTTCTTCGGTTCGTAATGAGTCTTAATAGGTTGCGGTTCTGACATTGTATTTCCTTTCGGTTACTAACGTTTATTTGTGCGTATCGCCCGAGCTCGTAACGTTCGTTAGAAGGGCAGCGAATCTTCATAGTCTGTATTGTTTTCGTACGGATAATTTGACTCAGGATTTGCCAATGAATTGAGAAGTTCTGTGGCCTTTTCACCGTCTTTCATCATATTAATAACTTCTCTGGCCTCATTCATCGACAGTTCTTTTGTCTTCGTAATAGGTCTGCCAATAAACTTGCTAATAACAGCTCTCATGGTATCTACATCCCATTTGCGTTCACTCGTCCCGATTGCGTAAATAGCCTTTTGCTGATTTATTGACGAGTCTTTTTCGCTGGGATCCCGGTCCGGCGGTTTTGCTGTTACCTGCTGATTTACAGCGTCCGGCGGTTTTTGCTGTGCTACTGGTGGTTTCTTCGTTTCTGGCTTTTGATTGGTTTCTGGGGGGTTTTGCTGTGTTACTGGCGGTTTTCCGGGAATAGCAGTAACACATTCTTTGGGCGGATCCCATTTATAAAACCTACCACCCTCTTTCATTGTGTGCTGTCCGTTATCATTAAATACAGCCCAAGTATCACCGATATAATATAAATGCCTACCCATGCCCCATTGAACTGCGGCTCTTTTCATGGAACCGGAAAATCCGCCTTTTATGGAGTCATCATCTGACGAACCTTTATTATCCGAACCATCCCATTTTGTCAACCATTCTCCATTTATTCTGATTGACAGTCCGCACATTATCCCGCCATTCGGACCCGACTGATATTCGTTCTTCCAGTTTTCAAAACCTACTACAGTATCGAGTCTTGTTTGAACACCTCGTAAAGTGGTATATGCAAGTATCTTCGCCCAAGGTTTGCCCTCTTTTACACCACCCATACCAACACGCCACTCAAGGTCGTTCTTATCGAAATCCTTTGTTAATTCTGCGTAAATTTGTTCTTTGGTTTTTTCCACTGTGCCCATCGTGTCCTCCAGTTTACGACAAACTAAAACTGTATTATAGTTTGCGTTTTAGTTGTTACATTGAACGGCTTGAACTTTTCGGGAATAATAACAAACTTCTTCCCTGCATATTTGCCACCGTTAATATTTTTGATGTTTTGGATGAATTTTATTCTCGACTTCGCGGTTTCGCCTGTATCTGTCAGTATTTGATGCGTTTGTTCGCCAGGTGCATAGCCGAGAGTATTTTCTTCTGTGAATAAAACCTTAACCTGCTCCGGAAGATTGTCATACTCATCTTGAGTTAAGGTTATTTGATGCACTTCGTAAACTTTCATTTTGCCCTCCGGTTTATGGTATTATCTGTTTCGCTCGACACCCTTTTCCAATATTTTTATAATCGAACGACTGGTTAACAAACTCAAATCCTCCTTATTTTTAAAAGTCTTATAAATCCCTAAGAAAAATATTACTGCTGTTCCAAGATACAAATAGCTTATCAAAACAAGTATTCTTTCAACCATTACTAAAGCTCCCATTTTTGAACTGCATATTTGCCGTTTTCACAACGGACCCTATTATCAGAACCTCCCTCTTGATGTATGCAAACGCTTTGGCTTGCGTCAGCATTTGTTCTTGCTCGTCCTTAAACCTGTCCGGCCTGTTTATTGCCGAACATTTATACTTCCGCTTATTCGTTTCAATATTGAAATATAAAAGCGGAGTTCCGGATTGCAATATAGTTTTATTTTCAAGTCCGTCAAGATTTATGTGGTCTGTGAGTTTTGCTGTCAACAAGGGTACGTCCTCCAGTTATTAGCGTTTTCTTTTTAGTTTCTGAACAAGTATAAGATTTTCTGGCCTGCAATCTCCTTTATTGCCGTTTTTGAATTTCACCCGCTCTGTAGATTTTAGCGTCCTTTTCAGTTTTTGCTCCATAACGAACCGATGCAACTGATAAGCATAACCAATCCAGATATAACAATACTTATTCCCATCACGAACCAAATCAACAGGACGTATCGTTTCCTTGCCACATCTGCGGCATTTGTTTTTCTGATACATTATCCCATCGCCACTATCTTTTGAAAGCCATACGGCGAGTACGGTATATCCTTTTGAACCACAGTATGCACATCCGAGAGTCACCATGTTTTCTTCACCTCCTCAAAATAACTGTTGCATTTTAAAACTATTAATTTATCTGTATATGGGCTAAAACCCTGTCCGAAAGGGCGGGGATACAGCCGTTAAATTGTTCTTGACTTTTAAGCAATAAGCACATATATTAAGACTATGCTTACAATATTTTGAGACTGGGAATGCAGTCTTTAACTTCGGTTTAGAGGCCCCTTCCGTAAGGTAGGGGAGCATTCACATTTAGACAGTTGTCCTTTTCATCATTCTTCCTGCTTACGTCCTCCAGGCTGAGTTCGGAAACCCAAAGGCGATACTCTCCCGAGTGTCGCTTTTTGGTTTACTGGAGTCAAATTCTTTGTAGTGGAATATCACTTGCGCCATCCTTTTATTAATTATACTATAATTTATTAACCTTTGTTTGTCAAGGGAAATATTTTCCCTATTTGCCGCCTTTCCTGAAATCCTTTCTCGGTATAATATTCACAATCTTTGCCAGTTGTATTAGTGCAAGGTTTCTTGTTTCTCCTTTGGTAACTATCAATCCGTGCTTGTCAAACTCTCCGACTGATGCTCTCCATGCCGGTTTGAATTCTTTCCTTTCCTTGTTGATATTGCATACTACTGGCTTACGACCTGTTCTGTTTTTGATAAATCTTGTTCTTTTTTCCATTGTGTAGCCTTTCTTGATTTTGTGCCGGTTGAATGGTGTAATTATAGCTCCTCATCTTCTTCTATATCAAATATCGAAACTGGCAGTGCATCTTTTGCATGTTCTATATTATTCATAGCCTGTCTAAAATAAGAGCTTTTTAGCTCTACACCTATACCCTTACGTCTCTTTTTGACAGCCATGTAAATTTCAGAGCCTACACCCATAAATGGAGTTGCAATTGTTTCACCTTCATTTGAGTAAAGGATTATAATTCTTTCAATAACATCTAGCTGCAAAGGGCAAACGTGCTTTTCTTCTTCCAAATCACGGGCTTCATTATATGGTAAAACATTCCCTGTTCTTATATCATCCCAATGTGATGAAGCATATTGCCGCCATATCCATTGCGATAATTTATTAGTTCTCGAATCATCCCAACCATATCTATATTTTTCAACCAAACCTTCGGGAATATCACGTTCCCCGGCATATTCAAGCAACCCATCAGGATGTGTAACAGGGATACTATTGCCTCCATTTTTCCTAAATATCAAAACATAATCTGCACCTGCTGAATGGCATAGAGTGGAATCTTTTGTTAATTGCCTGTGCATTAATCCCAACGCTCTTGTTCTTATTGCTACTTTAAATGGCTCTTTCCATATACAAAACCTTGTCTGATATTTAAAACCTGCATCTTGATACATCCGTATAATATCGCCGGGAAAATCTCTAAAAGATGAATTATCGCCAGGAATCTTTATATCCATGCAATGTACCGCTGATATTCTACCGGGTAGAGTTGTACGATATATTTCTTTTATTAAATAATTATACTGGTCGAGAAATTGTTTATAATTCCTGCAATTACTCATATCCTCATCATCGCTTGAATAGTTATATAAATCAGAAAATGGCGGCGAATAAACAGATAAATGAATAGAATTGGTTTTCAGTTTAGGGAATACTTCCATGCAGTCGCCATTGTAAGCCGCATAATCTTCTGTTATCTTTTGGCTTATTATGCCCATTCCGGTATCCTCATTTCTTTTGTTTTTTTAAGTGTACGGTTTATTTTAAGTTCAGAATTCATAAATTTTACTAAATTAGAAAACATTACATCCGCAGCATCAGCCTTTTTTAATAGGTTTTTCATAACACCTATTTCCCCAATAGTTGTTATTATATCCACCTTAACTGGTTTTTTCTGTCCAAATCTCCAACACCTTCTAACACCCTGATAATATTGTTCAAATGAATGTGATGGAAAAAATGTAACATGGGAACAATTTTGAAAATTTAAACCGAACGCACCTATTTTTGGCTTTGTAATTAATCTTCTCAATTCTCCTTTTTGAAACGCAAGGAATGTTTCCTCTTTCTTCTCATCTGAATCAGCACCACAAATTTGTTTTGATTCTGGTATTATTTTTTCAAGATAATTACCTTCATCATTCATCTGACACCAAATAAGACTCGTGTCGTGGTCCGAAACTTTCTCATAAACCGCTTCACACCTTTGTTTTATTGTTACCCTCCGTTCTTCTCGTTGCTCATTAAGAGTAACGGCTTCTTTGACAAAGAGTTCGCCGAATAGTGTAATATTGTGATTACAAACCGTATCTTCAATAGTGAGCGGTGGTAAAATAAAATCTTTATCATCAAAACCTAAATCGGACGGCTTTCTTAATGCCCTTGCCCATGAACATACCCACCTCCAAAAACCTTCTTCGGAATGAGCCTTAAATCTCCACCTGTTTCTATTCCAAAAATCACCGTATCTTTGAGATATTTGAAGAGCATTATCAGATGTTTTAAAAAACATAGAAAGCATATCCATATTCCCTAACTCTCCGAGTGCTTCTGAAGATGTGCCAAGTTCCACATAGTCATTCGGTGAAGCTGTCGCAGTACACAATAATCTATATTTTGTTTTACATAAAAATTCAGTTATTTCTTTTCTCCTGACACCTGAAAAATTTTTCAATATACTGCTTTCATCACAAACAACTCCTGAAAAATCATCCGCATTAAAATAATGCAAGCGTTCATAATTTGTAACATTTATACCCTTTTCTATTTTTCCGTCCCTTGACCTTGTACATTTAATATTAAACTTTTCCCCTTCCTTAATTGTCTGCGCGGATACCGCGAGAGGTGTTATAATTAATACTGGCTTATTTGTTTTCTCCAATACGTTTTGTGCCCAGACTAATTGCATAGGTGTCTTGCCCAGACCACAATCGGCAAAAATAGCTGATTTGCCTTTTTCTATTGCCCATGTAGTTAAAGCCTCCTGAAAATCAAACAAAAAGTCTGGCATAAATAATGGCTTAAAACCACTATTTGTTGACAACTGCCCTTTATTTCTAATAAATTCAGTATAATTAATTATTAACAATCTCCGTTCCCTCTGTTTTCATTATAGTTTCTGTCGTCATTAACTCGGTTTATGATGTCAATAAGTACACAAAGTAAAGGAGAGTGAATGCTCCCCGACCCAAGGGTCGAGGCATCTAAACCGAAGTTAAGCTCTTCATTCCAAGAGCTAAAATATTAATTGAGGCATTATGATCACGATCAATTACAAGACCGCAGGAGCAAGAATGAACTCTATCAGACAATTTCTTTTCAACGAGTTGTCCACACCGAGAACACATCTTGCTTGTGTTGCGAGGGTCAATACATACCACAGTCCGACCAGCATCTTCCGCTTTGTAGATTGTGAATTGAATGAATTGATTCCAAGCAACGTCGGCAATACTTTTGCGAATGCTTTTAAATCCGTTTTCCTGCATCTGTTTAATGTTGAGTTTTTCAAAGGCGATTATTTGATAGTTATTCACAATTTTACGAGAAAGTTTATGTGTAAAATCAGTTCTTCTATTCGTAATTTTTTCGTAAATACGAGAAACAACCTTTTTAACTTTTTTTCTTTGCAGAGTGCCCTTCTCTTGTTTGGAAAATCTGCGTTGCGCTTTCGCAAGTTTGAGTTCATCTGTTTTGAAAAAGCGGGGATTCTCAATCTTTTCACTAGTAGAAAATGTGGCGAAAGATTCGAGTCCAACGTCAATACCAACCACCGCATCGACAACGGGAAGCGGTTGGGATTGAACCTCACAAGAGAAACAGGCATACCATTTATTGTTTATTCTCCGAATAGACAAAGTTTTTATAATGCCTTCTATCTGTCTATGCTTGCGGACTTTTACAGAACCTACTTTGGAAAGTTTGAGTCTGTCGCCGATAAGTTTAAACCCACTCTGCGGAAAAGTAAAACTATCGTATCTATCGAATCCACGAAAGCGAGGATACCCTGGTTTCTCACCCATCTTGACACGGCGAAAGAATGCCTTAAATGCAAGGTCAACACGCATTTGAGCATTTTGAAGGCACTGCGAATGAGCATTGACAAGTTCTGGTTTCTCTTCTTTCCACCGAACGATAAGATTGCTGGTATCGTAAAGAGAAACAGATTCTTTTCTATCTTCCCATGCTGTTTTTCTGGTTTCAAGAGTCTTATTATATACCCACCGACAAGCATCGAGAGAAAGTTGCAATATCCTTGCTTGTTTCTTTGTTGGATAGAGTCTGAATTTGTAGGTTTTCTTAAGCATAGGACTAATATATGCAATTCTTGCTTAAAAATCAAGAACTATTTTTACCAATTCATCCCCGCCGCAAGCAACGGGGTATTCTTGGTGAGTCCAATAAAAAAAGAGGCAGAACCGAAGTCCTACCTCTTGCGAGTGAATCTACCTACCGGAGGGCCATGTAGAACACTCTTATTTACTTTTCCCTCTCTACTTTGGCACCGGAACCGTAACCGTAAATGTATGTCGCAACGCCACTCACCAAAATACCTACAGTTTGAGTTGTTAAAGCAAACGCTCCTATCGTAACTATTGCAGGAGCGGCCGGTATCGATATGAGAGCTGCACCGATTACTCCAAGCAAACAGCCTCTTATTCTGCGAACCTTATACCAAGGTCGCGCTTGGGCTTCAGCTATTTTTACCGGATCCGGCATCATTTATCCTCGTTGTCTGATTTCAAACCTCGAATAAAACCGTCCCTTATGGCATCAATAATCGCCTCAACGCCGTCAATAACTCCGTTAATGATGTTATCAATAGCATCGACAATATACGGCTCAATCGTTTTATTCCACAAGCCGGCCGACCATTTCCACTTCGATAATCCGAGTGTCAGGGCAGCGCCTAAACCGTAAAATAGCTTTTCGAGATATTCAGCCAGTTTGAGAAACGGCTTTTTAATGAGTCCCTTTAAATACTCATTGTCAATTTTCTTGAGAATATAAGCAACGATTATCGCACCAAGTCCTACTGCCACTCCTTGCGGAGTTAGGAGAATAGAACCGACTGCCTTTGCCACACCTGTTAAAACACCTACTACTGATCCAAACATGATAACCTCCTTTTATGTTTCGTAAATATTCTCGATTGATATTGCAACCGCCCCCTCCTTGACGTTTGCAAGTAACTCTGTCATAGCGGCACGAGAACTCGTAACCGCCCTCTGATTGCTCAACGTACCTGTTCCCATACCTACACAGATACATCCCTGCACATCGCTCCTGAAGCCCTTATCTTTATCACCTGCGTAATTTCCTATGTGTATTAATATTCCATATCTTTCTTTATCAAACTGGTCATCGTAAAATCTTATAACCGGCTGTCCTCCGATTATTGTGTTGTTATCAATAATCGCTGAATAAACACCGGGTCTTATGCAAGACACGCATGGCTCATTATATCGCCAAGGCAATTCGAGCGTATAGCAGCCGAAACCTTTCATAAACAAAACTCCGGCCGTTCCGTCATCGCCTGTTAAATATCTCTTTATGGTTATCATATTACCCGGTTCTTTCTTTGCTTGTTTATGCCGATTGAAAAGGCGGTTTATATATTTCGTTAATGACATATCACTTGCTTTTACTGTTGCCATTGAGAATATACTTATCAAATTTTCTGTCCAAGTTTTTTAGCTCAGCCATTAAATCGGTTTTGACTTCGACCATTCTATGCCCGAATTCATCACGAAAATCCTTGCATTGATTTTTCCCTACTATTGCCTTGTTTATATCATCAGTTACATCGAATAATTTATCGATATTTTTACTCTGCCTATCTACATTTTCACGATTCTTTGAAATATCTTTCCCATACCCAACCCGCATGGCAATAATATTGCCGATAAAAGTGGCTATCACAACCCCAATAGTTACCTCTGAACCGGACATATTCTCAATCATCGAATTTTCCTTTGCCTTTCTAAAACCGTAGCCTCCCCTTTCGGAGTCATTAGTTTTAGCTTTTATTACAGCAATTAATTATTTAACAGGTAACGCTTCGGCCTTTGCCGTTGCCAAATCTTCGAGATAAACAGATTTAGACATCACCAGTTTCGCATTCTGTTCCAGTATCTCGTCCTTTGTGATGGTGTTATTATTAACGATATACGAAATAAAGTTATTATTGATATACGATTTAACCATGTTACTGATGTAATCTTGTGGAGTTAGGTTAGCTTTCTCCGCTATCTCTTTCAGGGCATTATCCTGATTAGTTGTTAATGTAATTGTGTAGTCTGCCATTGTATTTCTCCTCAATTTTATTTTAATAATGCTAATACATTTTCCGGTGTTGTTTTCGCAAGTTCAGTTTTCAAATCATCATTAATCCATTGATTAATTTGAGATTTGACTGCACCAACTTGTACTTTTCCATCAACAGAGTACCCATCCCAGAACTCCTGAAATATTTGAGCAACAGTTTTTCCAGCTTTCGTTGCGATATTTTTCATAGCCGAATCTTGAGCATCTGTTAATGTAATTGTAATTGTGTAATCTGCCATTTTAAATCTCCCTTTATTAGATTATAAACCTTGATAGTAAGCCACGCCTACGTTATAGCTTGTTGCTGCTTCTTCATTATCTGTAATTCTTGCTGCAATTCTCGTTCCACTTGCAACTTTAATTGGTATTGTTAAACTTATTCCAACACTATCATGAGCAATATCGGTATTAGCATATACAGAAAATGGAATCCGTATCTTTGTTACTTCAGAACCACCTGCACCCGTTCCAATTTCTATAGCAGCTTTCACGAGTCGACCAGTTAGAGTAATTAAGGCAACATGAATCCAATTTATGCAACTATCAGCACTTGCGGCAGCATCAATCTGTGTCCAGCTACCAAATGTATTCGCAGCAGCATAGCTTGCCACTACGATAATGTCTGGAGTTCCTACAGAAGTATCACAAACAATAACTCCAGCAGTTGTGTACCCTTTCCAAAGGCTACTTATAATTGACGCAAGTTGATTTACGGCGCCTTTCATATACCGCATTATTGAGGAAGTATCGTCAACTGTAGTATTTGCAGTATCATCTTTATTCCCGATAGTATTAATCAACCTATCAAGTAATGGGATTTTGGCAAGTATTCCTTTTAAAATGGAATGAGAGGATACTGTTCCTGTTGTCGCACCGGCTTCATAAAATTCTACCTCCGCTAAAAAACCAACACTCCCCGCTGATTGATTTGCAGTAATGTTAAACCGGTAATATCTATATGCGGTATAATTGCTATATATATCAAATGACATCCATTGAAAAGTATTTGTCTTTATCTCAGATTGTGTGTCAAGGACAGTCCAGTCCGAATCATCATTAGAACCTTCAAATGTCCAACTCCCAGGATTATTTGTAGGATATATTCCCGCATTTATTGCATATCCAGTAACGACCTTTGTAACCCCTACTCCAAAATCATATTTCCACCACCACGGAGCACCATTAATATCTGTCCAAAAAGTATCAACATTATTATCACAAGCATTCGAAGGAACATAAGGTTCTGCATATCCATTTGCTGTTGCTGTTCCGCCTGCAATTATATCGTCTTTATAATAAGGCTTTAATGTATCATCTTTCTTCCCGACTACATCACGCATATTGACATCAGCTGTAGAATCTTTAGCAGGTACTAAATGCTTATCACTTATTGCTTCCAAAGAGTCGGTATTATCATTAAAATCGGAAACATCGCCGTCAATCGCAAGAATATGTGCAAGCCATGAATCGTCAACCATTTTTGCAAGTGTAGCGTCTGCATGAAGTCCGAGCAAAGCAATACATTCATGTATTATAAATATCGAGTCTCCCTCCTCGACGTTTGCTCCAAACGCCGTTACCGTGAATGTTCCGGTTGCAGAAACATAATTTGTTATTTGCCGAACCTGTGATTCTGGAGCATTGCCAACGGAATTTGTGTTTTTAATAATCTGCATGTAGAATTTCGTGTTAAAGTAATCATCTCCAAAACCTGCTAAATCCGCACATACTACAGTTGTAGTGCTGGCTCCCATGCCTGTATCACACGTTCCGTGACGAACACCAATACCCTCTGCAATAATTCCGGTAAGTATCTCTGCTCCTACCATGATTTGCTCCCTTTATATTTTAAAACTTGGTTGAAAATCTTCTGTTAATTTATCATGTTTAATTCTATTTTTAAGTGCTGGTAATAATTGTAAATTTACCAATGCCCAGCATCTTTTAAAATCAATATGTTCAGGCTTGGTAAAATTATGTGCTGAAATTGGTATTTTATGATCTATGTGTAATTTGCCACTTAAGAAATCTTGCCAATCATAACCAACAGGAAGAGTTTCTTTTAAATGTTTTATTAGTTGTTTATGAGTATACCCAACAAGTTTCTCCCAATGTCGACCATTTTTATTGCCTTTCAAACAATGACTTATTCCACGACTTATTCTATTATTTAAAATATATCTTGGATTATTTTTACGTCTTTCCCTATATTCTTTTAATCCACCCATCCAATGATAATTTCTTTCTCCTTTATGGCTCTCACCTATTTTCTTTTTTGTTTCCTCAGAAAGCTTTTTGCCTTTTTGTGCTTTGCTCATATTACTTTTCCATTTTTCAGAGAAATGTCTACCTATTTGATTATTATGAAAACAATCTTGGGAACAGTATTTTGACCTGCTATATTTTGTTTTAAATTCTTTCCCACAATTTAAGCATATTTTTATCATCATTTTCACTCTTATGAAAGCGTCCTTGCAATACCAGTACATTTCCAACCAGAATAAGAAAAAACTTCTGTGACAGTTATATTCATCTCGCCAACGTCAAAGACTGTCACAATTTGAGTTACTTTCCATCCTGTATAAATAAAAGTCATAACTGCTGTTATATCATATCCAGATGTTGCTGAATTATCAGTAATAGTAATAGTTGAGATTTTATTTCCTGTATACGCTATGACCTTATCCACATCGTGTAAAGTGATATTTTCTGCCGCAGCCTTTAGTTCCGCCATAATAGAATTATGAAAAGCAGCTGTTACTGTATCACTATGAGCAGTCCGGGCAGTTGTCTTGGAATAAGCCAATTAAAACCTCCTAACCGTAAGAGCATCTATCGTAAATTGCTTCTGGATCATCATATTTGACTGGATGTGTATTTTTCTTAATCGTTAAACTTTCTGACAATGTAACGCTTTCGCTGACTATTTTCAGTTTATCAACAAGCTCGTCATCTCTAACATTGACAACATTCTGCTGTTGCTTTACAATAGCCAAAATTAAACTGATTAAATCTTCATTCGGATTAGGCATATCAACTTACCGTTATTTTACATTGAAATAACAAAGTTTGAGAGCTTGATTTAATTTCATTAATCAATACGTGGTTCACCATCGTGCCGCTATCAGCTGAAGAAGTAGCAGCTTCTCCAAATGCCCCGAACTCCAATAAAGTACCATTTGCATCTGCGGCATCAAAAAACACATAAAATGTAACTACATTCGAACTTGCAGAAATGTCTGTTATAAGAGACCTGTCAAGTTCGGTTGTTAAAGTTGTATCGCTTACCGTCGGAGCCGTTCCGTCTGTTCCCACTGCTCCATAGGTAATATCACAATCATTGCCTACCTGACCGTATCTATTCGCGGTTGCATTTTTCCAGACGTTTACAATGAGATTATCATATCTATTGACCGACAATATCTCGCCGGTTTTCCAATCCCTCTTTGTGCAAGTTATTATGCCGGAAGGCTTGATAATTTCATTACATTTTAATATTATATTACTCAATTAGTGAACTCCATACTATATAATAAAATATTATTTCCCAGTGAAGTGATCGTAACATTATTTATACCATAATCATCATTGTAATCACATCCAATGAAATTTATTGCCAATGTTTGACCAACTTTGAATCCGTATTCATGAGAGGTAAAACTGCCCGATATAACGGGGTCTTTATTTATTTGCAATTCATATTTTGCCCTAATAAATGCTTCGCTTTCGTTTAAATTAGTATCTTTATAAATATATTCATATTTACCGTCTCCAAGTTCCGCATCGGCTATTTCATTTATTGAGGCATCGTCTGTAGCATAAATCAAAATCGGTCTTTCAAAAGTGAATGAAAAAACCATTAAAATCCCTTGAGCAGGAGTTGCTTCTGCAGTCGCACATTTGACTATTTTTTCATCATAGTTATAAAAATATTCATAGCTACCGTCATCTTCATCAATAAACTCCTCACCGAGTGTTTTTGCACCACCATCGACAGTCAAACTCAAAGAATAAGGTTTATACGGCAGATTCCAAGTCCTTTGAGAACCATCTGCAACCCTCGTTTCTGTTATACTGCTTGAAAGCTTATAGCCACCCCGAACATATACAGTATTCCTGACCTGATAATAATCAATACTTATATTAAAAGTATTTATTACTGTTTTAAGAGTTGTATCCGTTATTTCATAAGGAGCATCTTCAACTTCCTGTTTTACAAAGAAATGAACATCCTTATCTTCATCAATATACCATTCACATCCATGAGATTCAGCAAGTTCTCTCAAACAATCCGAAGGGTATCTATAATTGAACCTCATCTCATTAATTGTAATAAATGAAACGCCTGTTACATTATTAGAAGTGAATCCGACTGTTGCATCGGTATAATTCGATACTATATCCTCTACAATTTGTTGAACCGTCTTACTCGTATAAGTAGTTGCGACCAATCTTTTATCGAAAAGCCTCTGCCAATCCGTACAATTTACAGTATATTGCCAGCTTCCCGGAGCAAGTTTTCTTTGATTTATTGATACAATCAAACCTGCAAAAAGTTTCTGCGTAGCATTATCAAGATATATCAGAACACTATTACCGGGAACAGGAGCAGTATCAGGATCAACCATTGTAAATACTGCCGTATCAACACTTGAAGTCAGCCTATGATTTATGGTTAATGACTGACGTTGTACTTCATCTGAAACATCAATGTCGTTAACTTCATAATAAATCGTACTCATAAGGAATACCTTTGCCGAGTTCTTAACTGCATTGATATTTTTTCCGTTATTCTCTGTGCCAGCATATTTGCCGTATTATCATCAAGTATATTATTTCCAGTTACATTCACTACTATCGAAGGAATGCCAGGCGGTGTAATTGTTTCACCGCCATGAATAACAGCAAGTTGAGGTTGTCCTATTCTGCCGGGAACGATACCGCCATGTTGATATGAACCAATTCTATTCATCAAGTCAGTATAAAAAGCCTCACCAAAAGCATTTCTTACCCACAAAGGTGTAGCTCTTCCTGTTGTTGGCCCAGTTGGTATATTTTCTCCGGTTGGAGGATTAACAATACCGGTATTAGAACGCCGTAACTCTTCATTAAAACTTTTCCATGGACCAAAAATAAACTCATATATATCATCTTCAAGTGATGACCATGCAGCAGACAATATAGCAACGGTCGCTATAAAAGCTGCTGCAATAGGATTTGAAAAAGCTACATATATTGCTGTATGAAGCCATTCCGCTTCTAACAATGCTTTTATGCCTCCACCAATTCCTGCTACACCTTCCCATAACCAAGTTCCTGCCTTACTTAATGTTTTGAAAGGATGCAGAATAGCATCTTTAAACCAATCGGCAGTAAAGAGTTCAAGTAAACCTCCTCCAAATTCAGAACCATGCCATATTAATACTCCTAATTTACCAAGAAAATCAAACGGGTCTTTCAATGCTTTCTTAAACCAACCTGCTTCAAATAATTCTTTTATTCCAGAACCAAATTCAGAACCATGCCAAATCCACAAAGCCATTTTTGATGCTTCTTTAAATGGATTTGCAATGTATTTTTTAAACCAATCAGATTCAAATAATGATTTTAAACCCCCACTCCCAGATTCCCCTTCCCATATCCATTTAAACATATCTGCTGTTTTTTTAAAGGGAGCTTTTACCGTATCTGCAAGCCAATCAGATTCAAACAAACTTTTTAAACCCCCACTCCCAGATTCCCCCGCCCATATCCATTTAAAAAAATCAGCAGTATTCTTAAATGGTGCTTTTATAGCTTCTTGAAACCAATCAGCAGTAAATAATGATTTTAAACCCCCACTCCCAGATTCCCCTTCCCATATCCACTTGAAAATATTTCCGACAGGTTTAAACAAATCGATAAATTCACCAACAGCTTTCCCGACTGCCTCACTTATCAAAGCATCATAAATCCTGTCAATCAATTCTCTCTCAATCGTAACAACGAGTCTGCCTGCAAGATGATGCAGTGCATCAGTAGCCATATTACGTAATTCCTGAAATCCATATTTCCAACCACCTGCCAGTACATCTTTTGTGAAGAAATAGCTTATGTTTTCAAGCTCCCACCTCATTTCAGAACCCATCTCTCTGAATATATTCATTGATGATTCTGCAAATTTTGAGATTGTACCGGATTCAGGTTTAGTCATTTCATTCGTAAATTCAAGCCATGCATTTCTTGTTTTATTAAGTGCTAATTCTGTGCCTGTAAGCCCGATTTGTGAGATTCTTGCTGATTCATTAATAAGCATAGAACTCATAGAAGCTCGTCTGCCACCGATACCGAATGCTGTTCCTTCACCACCTTCACCACCTTCACCACCTTCACCACCACCGCCTGCAGTTTCAAATCCTTTAAATCCTTTTCGGAACATTATTGGTGTTTTTGATGTTTGGTATTCTTCTGGAGTTATACCTCCATAAGGTCTTATTCCCATTCTTTCCAACATCATCTCAGACACTGCTTGGTCTACTTCCTCAAAATATTTATTAATTTTTTTAATAGATAAAGGATCGCCTAATCCACCAAACATACCAAAATTCTTTATGGCATAACCAAGTTTCAAGAATCTACCAATTAAAACATCAATTTTTAAACTAATATCATTAAAAGAACTTATTATTTTTTCAAAGCTACCACTAATTTTATTAGCCCATTCTTCTAATTTACCAGCTTCTTTCAATTCATTAATTTTTTCAATTAATTTTAAAATTTCTTCTTTTATTGCATCAAATAAACCAGCTTCCATAACATCCACTTTAAACTGAAACCAAGCATCAGAAAGCATTGAAGTTAAACCTGTCCATGTTTTAGAAAGTTCATCCGTAGCTCCCTTAAACTGACTATCGGCTTTATTCCATGCTTCAAACATTGCCTTTCGGGTCTCTTCGGCAGAATAGCTTACACCTGCTTTAAATCCAAGCATGGCAAGGATACCTCGTTCCCGAAACATGTCCGCAGCGGCAGCACCCGCAGAATACATTTTTATTACTTGCGATGTAGTCGTCTGAATATCAAGTCCTGATGCAGCGGCTAAATCTCCTATTAAAGGCATCCATTCTTTTATTTCATCAACTCCGCCTCTCATGACTCCGGAAAGGCTTGTAGCAGCACCCATAACTTCTCTGTATGTAAAAGGAACTTTGGAGGCATACTTAGTCATTTCTTGAAACATTCTGTTGCCTTCAGATTGAGAACCTAACAGAACTTTTAATCTGACCTGATAACCTTCCGCCTCACTTGCAGCTTTAATAAAACTACGGGCGACAAGACCGGAGGCAGCAGTAAATGCAGTAAATGCAATAGTAAGCTTTTTCAAAGAGATTTGTGTATTTGCCACATTTTTAGAAAAGCCTGATAAGCCTTTAGTTGCATTATCCATATTTCTCTGGAAATCACCAGTCATTGCTTTTATATTTACAATCAGATTCCCCGCAACTACATCAGCCATAATAATTATTTCCTCGTGGACATATTCTGCAAATTAGCAACTGAACCGAATTGAGAACGGAGTCTTTTTAATTCCTGTTCCGACATTACTTTTTTATCATCAATAATAGCTCGTTTTTTGGTATCGCCTGTTTTGCTTTCCATTTCATCTTGTTCCATTTTTGAGCCTTTTATTGCAACGGAAACATCGAACTCATAAGCCACTAATTCATCTTTTATCCCAATAATCGATGACGGCCTCTGTCCGTATCTCTGACATACGCCGTCAATCGTTCTAACCATACCGTCATTTCGAAGAAAAGGGTAACAGTTGCCTGCTGCCCTCCTTTACTTCATTGATAGCCGCAAATATCGCAAACTTATCGTTGACGCTAATATCGCTTAATAGTATTACGCCGGCTTCCTCTGTTTCGGAAACTTTCGGATTTACAACGGCTTTAAGGGTAATTTTGTTAATCAGTTCTATCATACCCTCAAGTTCCTTAGAACTTAACTGTTTAAAGCCATCCCGACTTGACATCTTTTCTGCACATGACATTGACAGATTGACAAGGTTTAGTGGTATATGCCCTAATGCAGCACTTTCAAAAAGATTGAACTGTTTAAGCTCTACATTCGCACCTGATGGCAATTTTACAATCCATGTATTTTTGCCAAGTTGTTTCCACGCGTCTGCGGTTATAATTTCTTCTTTTGTTTTGATAGTTTCGTCAACATCTTTTTTTTCTTTAGCTTTCATTGCATCTTCCTCCGGTTTAACATATAGCATACAAAATTAAAACGTATGCAGGTTTAATTATGCTGTAGCGGTCGTATCACCAAGTGCGAATAATTGCTTTCCGGCTGCTTTTGTTGTATCGGCAATCGCATCGAATGTAATTGCAATAACCCGAACACCCTCTTTTGTGAATCCTAATTCGAGATTGCTGATTGCGATAGCTTTGTAAATCGTAACTTTAAGGTTGCTGTCGGTGTCAATAGTCCCGGAACCGCCAGTTACAGGTGTAATTATTAATTCTTCATAATCACCTGAAACAATTTGAGTTCCACCAATCTCAATCTTTTCCTTTGCACCGCCGCTATCAAGAGTATATGTTCCTGCAGGCAAAGCCTTGCGTAAATTATCGAAACTGTATTCTGATAGATTTACAACAGCTTGGCACTCCTCTTGAGTTATCTTATGTTTTCTCGGCATGGATGATTGGTCAACAAAGATTTTCTGCATCCCAACCGTATAAGTGAAAGTCGCTCCACCTGTAGTGCCACCAAGGTCAGTACCTCCAAAAGTTATCTGGGCGGCACTCATCTCAATTTTTGCATCGGTGAATGTCATGTCAGTCATAATATTTTACCTCCCCTTTGATTTTAAATAATCCATTATTGCATCTTTTAATATTCTTGATATTTCTCCCTTTGTTTTTTCTGCTGCCGGCATCAAGAACGCCCTTGCGTTCATCCTGCTTGTTCCGAACTCTATATATTGAGCGTAATGAACCTTTGAGCGTACAGATATTGACAGCGTTCCGTTCATTTCTTTTGTAGGATTGCTATCTGATTGCGTTCTCGCTCTTAGAAGTCCTGTTCGAACATAATACGGACTTGACGGAGTTTCATATATTTTCTCCTGTAGTAAATCTTTAGCGTTTGCCTCAACCTCTTTACCAATACGTTTCATAGCATTAATCATAACAAAATCAGCATCTATTCCCTTAGATAACAATCCGAACGTTTTTAAAAGTTCTTCCGATCCTGTAATCTCTATTTTCAATGGTTCATTATTCATCATGCACCATCAGCTTCCCGATACACCACATCATACAAACAAAAATATTGAGCAAAATGCGTATCCGGGTCGTCCATCCTTTGAGGGTTAGTGTTTCTTCCAATATGCCACACATAAACATCATTAGTCATCAAAGCAGGTCCGTATCTATGCAAAAACACATCAACATTTCTGATTAGCGTCTTCGCCTGTGGGGGCTGTTTTGCCCGAGTCCATAATTGAAACGTAGATGTTGTAAAAGTCGGCAAATAATTATTACCGCCACCTCCTCCTGTTTCTCTAACCATAATAGCCGGAATACCTGTATCGGTATCGAATTCATCAAGTATAAAATGCAACTTGTTTTCAATATCGCTTCCGCCTACTATATCGGTTCGCTTGGACTCCAAGTATGTTTTTAACGCCATCGAAAAATCAGGTAACATTAATCAATCTTTCTATAAACGATTGCAACGGTTAGTCCTGCAATATCACTCGGAGAGCCTAAAGCCAAGAACTGAACTTCAACCTGCTCCGAACTTGATATTTTAGAATACTCATCGCTTATTTCGCCCATGTCATACAAACGCCCAGCAGTTAAAGCCTGCCCTGCTCCTGCGGGACCGTGAACGAAAGCTGATGCGATTTTATTATCAGAACCATCGCATACAATAACTTCCATATAAGCGGTTTCGCTGTCAGCTGCTGCAGTCGTGTCTGCACCGAAATAAATCTTGTCAATCTGTATAGTTCCATTCGGTTTTATCAATACACATTTTTTCGCTTCACTATCAGCGGCAACGATAGTTCCGATATTCGCCATCGCAACGTGATACATATCGGGAGGAGTGTATGTCGGACCGGCAGTCATTATGCCATCAACATCAATACGCATTACAACTTCATTATTCCTGCGCTGTATTAAATGGTCGCGGAGCAAATGGTCAGACTCAATCAAGCCATCAGACCCGGCCTCACCGTTAATAATCTGGAGGAGGTTATCCTCTTGGTCGCCCGATACTGCTTCAGGCCTGTCAACCGTGAAAGTTACAGCAACGGAAACGCCGCTCATTGCTTTTCCGGAAGCTGTCGCCACAGGAGAAAGATACATCGTATCGCCGGCCGCGAGTTTTCCAGTAGTGGCCGTTATTCCTGTAAATGCTCGCGGAACGTGCAACGTAAAGCCTGTTGCGGTCGATAGGGCAGTTACCATAGCTGTTGATCGTCCACTTGAGTATATTGTGAACGTATTGTAGTTAGTGGCATCTGCAACAATCGTTGTATCGACTGCAATCTCAACGTTCGTTATCGTTACGTCAACAGGGAACCGTAAAAGCGGATAGTCATAATCATCACTATCAGCAGACAAATCGCCGAGATTTACAGTAACATACCGGTCTTTCCATCCGCTTGTCGTGTCGAGAAATCCGTCTTTGGTCCATGTGAAGTTTCTCGTACCCGCTAAATCATTACGAAAAAAATCACGTTTATTGAATATATCAACCTTGATACATTCATCTCTCTTTTGAGTATCTTCAAAGTCTAATGCTGGCATATTTTTAACCTCCAATTATATGTAAATCGATTAATTGCTCATCGTATAAGTGAAATAGAAAGTCAATCCGCTCATCGCTAAACCGGATGAAACTTTTGTCGGAGCGAACATTAGATAATCTCCGGTAGTCAACGTTCCGTAGGTTACATCACCCATCGTTGTTACTGTCGCCTGTGCTACTCCGGGATTAGCTGAAGGTGTTGCAACGGAAACGATTTGATTGGCAGATTCATCGCTTATTAAAAGCGTCTGTCCGCTAGAACTACCGTCTGCAGTCGCAGTATCGACAGAATAACTTACTGCGGTTATTACGATAGTGGACCGTACTTCAAACAAGAAGAAATCAAGAGCATCAGAGTCGGCAACAATATCTCCAACTTCTATCGACAATACTCTTGAGGCTTGGTTTCCGCCGGGATCAGGCAGTCCTTGATAGTCAACGCTGAATACCTCTGTATTATTTTTCTGAAAATTGAAAAGGTCAGCAGTCGCTCTCGTCCCTGCACCCATCTTTGAATATATAAGCGGTCCTGCTCCGGGAATATTAACTAATTTTAAATCTGGCATTATTTCGCCCCCTTTGTCTTTGCGTGTTTCGGTTTCGTTTTAAAAACACCACCATTTAGAATATCTTCATACGCTTTAAATACAACTGGATTTTCTAAAGCAATCATTCTTTCTTTTCCCGTGAGTGTTCCATTCACAAGTCCATCGAGCAACTGTAACCGTGTTTTCATTTTATCCTCCATATTCTCTTATGACAAGTTCACTTGATTCATCTGTATATTTACCTACTCTTGTTGCACTTCCCTCCCAAAACTCAATTTCATCTGTGTATAAATTCCTAACTTCTTTAACATTCGCGATATAATATATATAATCATTTATTATTAGCCTGTCCGTGCTTACTATTTCTCTCCCAATCCTGATATATCCATCAATTACTGTACTGATTGCTGCCTCGCCTCTCTTTTCAGTCCTGCCGATAGTCTGTATAAACAAACACGGTTCCTTTTCATAAACGATGTCATAATTATCAGCACTTATGCCGCCGTAATTTGCACTATCCTTTTTCCTTTGTATTGTGCAGGTCTGTATGAACTGGTTCTCAATCAATATTTCCTACCTACACCTTTCCCCCGTGGAATCATTAGCAGTAATTTATATATTCCATCGTTGCCAAAGTTCAGAGTAGTTCCGCCTGTCAGGTTTAACGTTTGCAAAAGAAGTGGATTCTTCTTTATCTCTAGGGCAATTGCCGCCTCAACGTACTGCACAATCGGATAATTATTGTTCGTTGAATCATATCCGTATATATAACTAACTTCATAATTATTATTGCCATTTATAAATCGTCCCATAGGAGAACTCATTTCAGTTTCCGGGAAAAATGCTTTATAGTTTCCGCCTGATATATCGAGCTTTCCTGTTTTCTCGTCAACATCATAATCGTTGTATCTGTCAAGCTCATTCTCACTTGAGTTCTGCTGGTCAATCTCTTTCAAGTAATTCCAAGTCGTAATCGGATAGTTCAAAAACACTATTTTATTATTCCTGCCAGAAAACCTATCAACAACTGCCGTGTCCGTCCAACGCAACTGACTCCATTTGTGAATAATAGCCTGAGCAACGTTTAGTATTTCTTCTGTTAACGATGCTCCTGCGGTTCCAATTAAAGCCTGTGCTGTATCGGTATCGTTATATGGCATTATTTGCTCCTGTAATCGTTTAACCTGCCCTTAAACAGCGTTTCGTGTCTGAGTGTGATAGTTTGTATTAACTTTACTGTTTCCAATCAATATCTTGCGTTTAAGGGGGCTTTTACACCCCCTCAAATCACAATTTTAATTACACATCAATTTCTTCCCATAAAATCGAGAACTGGAAAGTTGCATTATTGACAGCCGAAGCATACGGACATACATGATAGCCGGGAGTGATAACCAGCGAACCGTCAAGAATCGCATAAAACCCCGAACCTATAGCAGTCGTAACTGCTCCAGTATGGAACGTATGAAAAACCTGTTCAAGTACGGGTGCTTCCGTGAATACAACGGCACTATCAACATAAGCTTTCGATGCCGGCCCACCTGACAATCTGTTTCGTGCTGCGATTACTGATGTGGCTGCACCTACACCGCCACCTGTCATAACTCCGAATACACAAGCGGCAGTAGGGAGTGCAATTTCATTAATAGCACCCATTTCATGTATAATAAGATTTTTCCCAGAACCTACCGGATTAACAAGAGCAAGTCCTGTATAGGTTGCTGCTAAACCAGCCGTTACATTCACAACAGCCTGATTCGCAACGGCGAACATTCTACCTGCTAATGTCGCTTCAGTATATTTTCCGCCCTTTTGAGTGCTGACATTACCTCTACCGTCAATTCTTATAACACCGGGCGAACCGCTATTCAAAGCCTGCACACCTACTTTTCCTTCTAATTGCATTGTCGTACTCCTTATGTTTTACGGTTTAATACCTTGTGAAATTGCGTAAATATATCTCAAATCATCAATCCAATCGCCATTGTAATAAACAAACAACGCACCAGTATTTACCTCATGGAAAGTCGAACCGGGATAAACACTATTGTCTTTCGGTTTCGTATCTGTTGAGGGTCCCTGATATTGCTTAATTCTTGATACTATTTCTATCATAATTTACCTCTTAACTATTAGTATGCAGGGGAACTTGCGAACCCCTGCAATCGTTATAAGCAATATATTATGCGTCTGTTGAATCAGTACCCGGCCATTCAATACCTTTTTCGCCATCGGCATTGACAACAAGTATCGGGTCATAAGCGTGGCATTTGCCAATGCTCAAACACTCATCGATATTCGCTGCATTCTCGAACAGAATACATTTCAGATTGTATATCTCACCGGTTGCGTTAGTATCGAGAACTATTGACAAATCTTCGGTCGCTTTGGTTTGCAGTATGCAGTCGTGAATTTTAATATCCAATACTTCATCGCCCTGATTGAATATTACACCTTCTTTCCAATCTCCGTTATAGGCGTGGATGTTGTAAATTTCGACATCATCACAGCCGTCAAGATGAATTGCATTGAGAGCATCGCCATCAGTAGTATTCCTGCCTTTGATAACCATGTCATGGATTTTTGTGCGTGTTCCACCTGTGGAAACGCTTAACAGGTCGAGAGCTTCGCAAGCGGACGCTTCTATAATCTCCCAATCGTAGAAATCACCACCGGCTCCAGAGATTTGTATCGGGTCGGTCGCGGCATCAATTGCAATGCTCCATCTGAAACCGTGCATTATCGTTCCGGCTCCGGTTATCAGGGCTGCTGCTGCGGCGGCGGTCGATATTGTTATAAGAGGGCGGTTATCACCTCTACCAAGTCCCCAAACTTCGACACCTGCAATATCAATCGTCAATGCACCGTCAGAAGCAACTGCTTCAGCGTGTCCGGGCATAACATAAACAATATCACCGTTGTTAGCCTGAACGCGGTCGGACGAAAAAGCGTATGTCAGGGAAGAAAACGGAGCGGACGGGCTCATGCCTTTTCCTGCAGCATTTCCTGCATTAGCACTTCCGGAGTCAACAAACCATCTATTCCCAGTATTCAAACCTTGGTCCTCGATGGCGAATCTCCCGCCTGACTGTCTGTTATAAAATAAAGAAGTTTTACTACCCATTTCATTTTTCCTTTCACGGATTTTAACCGCTGTTTAGAAATTTACTTTTTAACGTCCTTTGTTTCGGACTTATCTCCCTTTATCATTTTATCAACCGGCGGAGCGTTAACTGCCTTATTTTCCGGTTCGGTTTTGTTAAAATCTCTATAAGCATCGGAATACTTTTTAACTTTACTCTCGAGAAATCCCACTTTCCTTTGCTCCTCATCCAATAGTCCGTTCAGTTCGGCATTTGCTTTTTTCAGACTTACATTTTCATCTGTGGCATCAAGTAACTTGCCATTCATTTCATCAATTTCTTTTTGCTTCGAGAGCAGTTTGTTACCTACTTCGTCCTCCGAATAACTTGCCTCTACTCCTTTTATGATTGCAGTTTTTCTCTTAACAAGCAAGTCTGCTTTATCTCTACCAAGAGTAACTTTTGCACCTTTCGGAAAGTTCATATACGGTTTCTTTAATATTACTTCAACTACTGCGTTACTCATTATATTTGCCCTCCTTTGAGGAAAGAGCAGGGAATTAGCCCTGCTCTCCCTATTCCGTTTTCTTCGGTTTTTGAGTGGCTTTTCTGCTAACAGCCCTTTTTGTTTCAACCGGTTTTACTTCAGGTTCTTTCTCAATAACAACTTCTGCCTCAATTTCGACTTTATCAACTACTTCATCGACTATTTCAACAGTAGCTTTCTCAAGTACTTTCTCAACCTTTTTCTCGTCGGTTTTCGGCTTAACGATATTAGGGTCATCTGCCGGAATACCATAACCCGCTTGCATATCTGCAAAACGTTCTGGACTGGCAACCGAAATAACCTGTCCTACTTCAAAGCCGGGATATGGTTTAACTATTTTGTAATATTGCATTTATATAGCCTCCGTTAAATTACGCAAACGTTGCGGCCATCTTCTGCGTTCCCATAACACCTGGCATTGGCATACCTCTGTATCTTGCGTCAGACAGAATAATTATGCCACCTGCAATCGTAGCGGCAGTCGGATCAGACAACGCAACCTGAATACAACTGTAACCAGTAGACAGACTATCGGCATCAATTTCGAACAAATAATTCTTGAACGTAACGGCCGGTATTGTAACTGTGCTTGACGGAGCTGTATAAAGAGGAACTAAAATATCTTCCTGTTCGCCTGTTCCGTTCATAACAGCAGTTGCGCCGGAATTGCCGAATGTTATTGCCGCGTTATCAGTCCAAGTTGTTCCGCCTGTGAGATTTCTAACGATAAGATAATCTTTACCGATTTCATTGATTTCAGCCGTAAGCGTTGATGTTATAGTTTCACCTACAACCGGAGTGCCGACAACTGTGTCGATAAGCAGTTTTTGACCGCTTGACCATGCTCTTGTATAAGCAAGAACCTGTTCGCCTGTTCCGGACGTATCGCTTGCCTCGTTGAACGTTACGGCAAATGCTGCTCCTGATGTATCTCCAACAGAAATAATAACAACTGCATGACCATAATTTTTCATGTCAACCCAAGCTGAATCGACAGCAGCGTCATCAATATCTTGCGGAGGTATCATGACAAAATCCATGTTTTGAACCATTTCTTTACCAAACATCGTAGTGCTCCTTGTTTAAAGTTTGTTTTTCTTTTTTAGCAATTTGCTACGGAAAGAATTCTAAAAACCTTTTTAACTAAAACATAAAACTTGGTTGAAAAGCTTCTTTAAGTTTTTTATGTTTTGATAGATTTTCTTCTGCCCATAGTGGTTGTAAATTACTCAATGCCCAACATTTATTAAAGTCTATATGCTCGGGCTTGGTAAAATTAAATGCTGAAACTGGGATAATATGGTCAATATGCCATTTTTCCAATTTATTTGCCTCAGCGCGCTACGGTAACGACAAAAGGACTCCGAGTTTTTGTGCTGTTTTTCGGAGTAAACGGTGTAGGCCACCAAGACTGTCCATCAACATAGAACGTAAATCTCAATGCCTTTTGATTGTAATCGAATTTCAGATGAATAGACTCCGCAACTTCCATCCCGCCATCGCCCTTGAACAGTCCTACAAGATACTGGCTCCAATCGGCAAGAATAATATCTCCGGCATCGCCGAGAGTTTTCGCATGGTCATTCCATCTTATCGGACGGCCGAGCAGAGTATCGCTCAATCTTCCGGTTGCTCCACCTGCGGGCATAAATACAGGAGTGGATGTTCCACCGCCTGCGATTACCATAGTGGCAATCTGTGGCAAGCAGTCAACGTTCGCGAACCATTCTTTGTTTGTTCCGTAATGCCTTGCAAACATTTGGAGGATGTTTTCGATTTCAATGGTATCGGCTGACTGTTCGGCTTCTGCAGCAACAGAAACCAAAGAGTCTGAATTCAAGATACCGAGAGGCTTGCCGGCTCCACTACCGTCAATGAACACTTCTGATAATGCAAAATCAAGAGCGTCATCAAGAGCGGACGTTACAAAAGGCTCAATCGAAATCGGACTGAATTTTGTTAGTGAATTGTTCAGGTACACCATTGCGGATGCTTCACGCAGGGTTAACTGAATTTCGCCAAGCTCAATATTCTTTCCGGCAGAGCGGTCGCCTGTTTCCTGCGGCCATATAAAGCTGATGTTACCATGAACTTTGCCCTGACTTTCGTTGAAGCCTTTGATATAGGGAACGTTAATTGTGTTCGCGCTCATCGGCACGACTCTTGCGGACTGCATGATATTTGAGCGTTCTCTTACTCTCATCATAACAGTCGAACTGAACTCAGTAGGAATGAGAAATCCGCCAAGCTCTCCACTTTCCAGACTTTGTGCGGGACTTCCGGCTGTTTTCTGTCTTGCATCACAGATTTTCGTCCATTCAACAAGTTCGGGAGTCATGGTATGAGTTTCAGATGTTTCAAACTTGATGACAGCAGACGCAAAATCGGACATTGATTTGAATCCGCCTTTCGGGTCCTCTCTTGGCGAAAGTTTCGTAGTACGCTGTGCATTGTTTTTGTCGTTGTTGTAAACTTCTTCAGCAATTTCACGAACCATAGCTTTCATGTTATCGTCAATCGTGATTCCGCTTACTTTCAACTGCGACTCAATACCCTCGCTGATGATTTTTTTCAGGTCTGAAACCTTAACCATAACGGTTTCGTCCTTTTCTTCTGTTTTTTTAATATCTTCAGACATTTTTAATTACCTCTTTTTAGAATTAACGTGAAATGTTAAACACCTAATGTTTCTGGCTCTCGCCTAACACTTCTGGTATTATGGTATTTGAACTACTCCTTTGCTTCTCAATGTATTTTCTTCTTTTTCCGTATTGCTTTTCCGTAATATTTCCTCACTTGCTGAAGAGAACAGTCCTTTTAGTTCGGTTGCGTTAATTATTCTCGGTTTGATTGTAACCTCATCATCGCCATTGGCATCGAATAGAGCCGATATTTCGTCTTTATTTAGTTTGCGAGGGGTATTAGTAGTCTTGACTTGAGTTACATCACTGATGGCTTCTTCTACCGGCTGCTCCACTTCATTGAGCATGGCTTTCAGTGCTATAACAGCAGATTGCATATTATCAATGACTGTTTTTATCGCTTTGATGTTTTTAGCAGAAAACTCACGTCCGCTTTTGGCAAAAAATCCTTTCGGCTTATAAACAGACTCAATTTCAATATACTTATCAGATAGTGTCGCAGCGCCCTCCTTGAAAGTATAATCGAATTGATAATATTTATTCTTACCATCGCCATCATCACAAATAATAACATGTCCATCAGGATATTTTACCGGGTATATATCGCAAACCCATTTGGTCCATCTCAATCCAATCGGGGGAGTTATTAGCGCCTGAATTGCCTCAGTTATATCCCAGACAGATGGATTGCCAGTCATATCTACTTTTTTTATAATTACTTCATCTTCGGACTTTTCTTCAGTTGCTTCAGATTTTATGTCCGGGAATGAAAACGATGTTTCGGACTTCTCGTAAATCTCAACCTTGTTCTTTTCACAGAACTCATCAATATCGAACGACCCGAAATCTTCTTTCTGTAGTAACCCGCCAAAGTCCATAAGCACCTGCGTAATTCTGTTCTTATCAACTTTATCGTTGAAGTGAATATACTTGTCTTCACTCTCAAGCAACATCGTGTAGTTTCCTGCTTTATCGACATCAGCAATCTTTACCGGCATCAGTCCTTTTGAAACGGCAAGCATAATTGCTTCGGGATTGCTTGGAACAGAAACATCTGAATACTCAAGCATATTCCATTTTGTGTATCGCCTGCGAACTCCATCTTTGCTTTCATCGGTGCCATCATTCTTGCTGTAATCAGTCCACTCTAACGGAATAAAGCCGATTGATTCCGCTAACGGGAAACCGGCTTTACGATATTCAAACACCTCTTGTCCTAAGCCCTTGTTGTAATAAACAGTCTTTGCAATCAGTCCCTTGTTGTCTTTCTTGATACTAACACACTTCCCAATCGGCATACTCCAGTAGTCATGTCCAAAAAGAACTACTGGGTTTTTCAAATAATCCTCAAGCATAGCTCCCTTTGGTTCGATAACTTCGCCGTCCCTGTCTTTTGTGTTTGTAGTGATGTAGCTCACAACAGCGTTCTCACCTTCTTCGAATCTCATGTCTCTGGGAATTATTCCCTTACGAATAAACTCAGCTTCTTCAGGATTAACATCATGTTCTTTCAATGTCTTTTCCATTTTTGCTGCTATGTTTGGGAATATTTCTTTCAACTTAAATCTTGTCGTTATAAGGTCGGTCATCACAAAATCCTCCAATAAAAAAGGCGCAATAGGTATTTCAACAATACCTTTTTACGCCCTCCGTTTAGTAATTTCTATATCACGCATAATAATATTTTACAAATAAATGTCAAGTGATATTTTACGCGCGCGCATTTATTCTTTTATTTAATATCCTTTACTCTCCTTTACTTTGTGTACTAAATGTCAATATTATGTGGGTTTCGGATATCCGAAATATGGGTTAATCCGACATTAACCTAATTTGTAGTGTAATTAGTTATATAAAAAGCACAAATATGATAAAGAATATTTTTATTCAATTAATCACCACATTCATTGTTTTTAGAGTTTTTGTGCTGTTCATTATTCGACTGTAATTTATCCTTAATAGAGTTATTGACATCATTAATTGAGTTATTGCCGACGGAAACAAATCATTCTTCATCTAACGGCTCTCTCAATATCGGCTTTAATGCACACCTACAGTTCACAACATTTTCAGCAGCTCCGCTCGGATCACCGGGATATTCGACATTGACGAGAGGAAACCTATCGCCAAGTTTTACCTTCACCTGCTCTCTACCTAATTGAGCGTGGTTCGGTCTTGTATGCTCATCGAGTGCCGCAAGCCATTGATTCCCCCACACAACGCCGGACTGCTTCGAGCTTTCAAGTGAACCGAAATTGGCGGCTCCAATTACTTCTGTTTGAGCGATACGCTTTGCCCGGTACTTTTCGTTGAAATTGAACACATTCTGGACACGGCCTGTCAACTGCCTCATGTCCTCTTGATTTTCAAGTCCTATTAAAAGCTGATTGCGTAGTAGTGCGGACGTATAATCGTTAATTCCAAATGCAAATGTATCTTCCTTATTTGCGATAAACAATGTAATTGCAACATCGTTAATATCAAATGTTTTCCTAAGTAGGTCGGCGTTATCTCCACCGGCTTTGATGCTTTCAAGGTTATATTTTGTGTTCATAACTTTTAATTCTTCATGCCACTCATCCGGGTAAAACAGAGAAATATCAATACTCTCAACGGTGAACGGACGGCCTGTTTCTTCATACTTTGCCATTACCTCAAGTACACTTTTAGCCTGCTTATTGAAGTATGCCTTGAGGTCTTTTATATATCGCTTTTCAATCGGCTCTGTGCGGTTAATAAAGTTCTTCCACAGCAGCTCCTTTTGACGCTCTGATAAGTCCGTCAATGATAGATAGGGTGAAGTCTTTATCATTCGTCCGCTGTTGACGGCCTTAAGCAGCTTTTCGTACACCATATTGACTAATTTTGTTGCAATCATTAATCTGCTTCCTTATTTCATCAATCAAATCGTTCACCTTCGTTCCGCTACGAATAATAATTATCTGATTAATGCCACAATCTTCGCAATGTGCATAAAGCTCAAGGATTTTCCCCTGAGCTTCAATTGTCATATTTTCATGCTTACAGTTTCTTTGCAAATCCTCAATTTCTTTTTTCTGTCTGTTAATCACATCCCGATAAGTTTCCATTTTATTCGCCTACTTTCTGTTAATTATAATTGCCCAGATTTACCGTATTTTGAATATTTTTAACTTAGCTCCGGTCATGTCAGTGTCTGCGGACATAAGCATTAAGCCTTCTGATATCATGATTGCAAATTGGTATCCTAAAATATTATAAAACAAATTCAGGTTAAACCATACTTTGCCATCACCATATAAATCCTGCCATACTTCATAGGTTGCATTTGTATTAAAGCGATCATCATAGATTAATACCCACCAATTGCCTTCATATTTCTTTACATCATCTGCTTTGACTGAATATGTCCATTCATCGACAATAGATTTGCCTGGTTCTCCCTTTTCTCCTTGAATGCCTTGCGGTCCAACGGGCCCGACTTTACCTTCACAGCCTAAGCCAATGAATATTAACATTATGATTGAAAATAACTTTTTCATCTTCTTTCCTCCGGTTAATGTAACGTTCTACCATGCTAATATTTAGCCCTCTAACGGTGCATCATTTATATTGCTATCCCAAAAGCAAGACTCGGTTGGAATGCTTGTTCAAGTTTGTTGCTTTTCTTTAAATTATCTTCTGCCCACATCGGTTGTAGGTTTTCCAAAGCCCAACATCTTTGAAAATCAATATCATAAGGACTCGAAAAGTTAAATGCCCATACTGGTATTTTATGGTCAATATGCCATTTGCCAAAATTTTCCCAAGTCATACCCGGTTTAAATAGTTTTTCAAAACTTTTCTGCACATCTTCTAAAGTGTAAGGCACTAAACTTTCCCACGGGGAACCGTTTTTATTGCCTTTTAATGAGTCCCTTATACCGTAAGACATACGCTTGTTTAGTATATACAGCGGGTCTAATTTTTGTATTTCATGGTAATATTTTCTCTTATTTGCAGCAAGTTCTTCCCTATGAGTCTCACGCCATTTTTTACTGCCTGCATTGCATTCTTCCCTGTGAGTCTCATACCATTTTCTCCTGTGTGCAGCATGTTCTTCTTTGTGAGTCTCGTAGTGTTTTCTACTGCGTGCATTATCTTCTTCTTTATTGTCTTCATGTTTTTTTATGTTGTATGCTCTTCTCTCTTCTCTATGCGTCTCATAGTATTTTCTACGGCGTGCAGCAAGTTCTTCCCTATGAGTCTCACGGTATTTTTTGTTGTATGCCTCCCTGACTTTTCTTCTGCAAGACTCCGAGCAACATTTAGCCCGACTTCCTTTCGCCTCGAACACCTTGCCGCATTGCGAACACTTTATTTCTCTTGACATCTTTACCCTTATTTAGCCCTCTAACATTTTGGCTGCTATATTCTCAGCGAGTTCCGACATAGCCGATAGTTGCGCCGGTGCTGCTAATTTCGGTGCGTTTATAGCTGCCCTGCCTGTTGCAACGAACGGAACATTCGCTTCTTCGTAGGGATATGGTTCATCGCCCATCAAATGACGTTCCGTGTTAATATCTGACAGTCCCATTTCGAGCCTGTGTTTCTGCTCGTTTCTGATTTCTTCTTTGTTCTGCGCAACAGGATCATCGAAAGAAACGAACAAGGTCATGTCATTATAAAGCGGCATAAACTGTTCGTTTATTTTTTCCTCTATACGAGTTAAGCGAGGTTCTATCGTGTCCTTGCGATAAGCCCTATCAGCTATTTCTGCAGATGCAAGTGAACTGGCTTCAAACATGGCTTGTGTCTGTCCGTATGCGTTACGGATAACGTCTTTCGTGGCTTCTCTGCCTTTCATAAAGTTCATTTCTTTCGGTGCGAAATTTAACGGCTTGTATTTCGTCCCAGACTCCAATATTGCAATCTTGCCAGCATTGGACATTCCACCATAGTTTTCTTCCCACTCCTGATGTATTCTCTCGTAGGTTTCATCGTCCATGCCTGTCTGGTCTGTTTCGAGAAGTCCGTCCGGCCGGCCCATGTTCCTGAATATAGCCTTTTCGTATTCATTCATGTTCTGATATATATTATAAGAGTCTGTAATGGCTGATAGCGGTCCAAAGCCATAATAAGAGTGGTTTGGATTGGCATATTTGAAGTGGATTATTTCTTCGAAGCCGAACGATATACTGTTCATACCATTTTTAAACAAATAGCCGTCAATGAATTTATCTTTGCTTGGAACAATCCACATCGACTGCGATTGAACCGGCCATATCTCAGCAGGAACCCCAGCGGAATTTTTTATCACCCACCAATAAGCATTGCCTGTTAATTCGAGATGCAGATGAGTCAACTCCCAAAGCATAAACCGGTTCATAAACGGGTTTACGTTCTTCATTAACAGCAACCAGTTATGTTCGACTATTTCCTCAATCTCTACTGACTTCCGGACGATGTGCTGAAGTCCCGCCTTTGAGTGTAATCTGTCCCGAACGTCTTTCGTAATTGGAATTGACGGACGTAACAGCTTTGATTTTGAGCTTGTCTTGGCAACAAAGAGCCGGAGCGGAATAGATGCTGCGGTTGTTGCGTTCTTGGAAGAACAGATATACACCCACTCTTTGTAAGCGGCGACTAACGCTGAAAACTCCTGCGGTTTGAGTAGTGGCTTGCCATACTGGTATTGCTGCAATAATCTCGATGTTAACGGACTTCTATCAACCTTGCCGAGCAATATATCTTGAGTTGCCTTGAATATACCTCCGGCGTTTCTTACAATATTAATCGGCAGTTTTGCAAAACTTTCAATGTCCATCTTATCCTCACCTTACTCCTCCGGATGTTATTTTATTTTCGCGATGCTTCGTGGTCTGCAAACATTTCTTCTTCCGTCTTGAAAGCCGGACATTTCGGGTTATAAGGATTGGAGTGCCTTATCGCACACCTCTCAAATCCAGCAAGTCCCATACCGAACACACAATGCAAATAATCGCACTTAAACTTGTTTTTACTAATCTTCCCGAATATCTTCTCTAATTTTTTCTCATCTGTTCTTTTCATGTGGTTTCCGTCCCATTTCACTTCCCTCCGGTTAAATAAACCTTATCGAAATATCACCTTTCGGATAGTACGTCTGTGCCAAGCTGTCTGCTCTATCAGGACTTCTCCCTATCCGTGCTTTTATATCTTCTTTCGGTTCAATCATTATTTCACCGTTGCTCTTTATCTCAAACTGTGGTTCTGCAAGTTCTTCAGTTAATAAATCATCCGGCGGCAACATGAGATACGCTCCAAGTTTCGGGTCTAATGCGTCCCGGATCGACCACATAAGATAGGCTCTCATATTACCGAATTTACGCTCTCTTGAAACATCTGTCAAGCCTTTTGCACTTTCCGAGAACTTCACAGGGAACGAACGGCATCCTTTTATATCACGAGCCAACTGCTTTACCCGGGAATGTACACCTGCACCCTCACCGATTGCATCGATGAACAGTTTCTTCCCATTTATGTTGTGGATTGCCATAAGCTTTTCGGCGGTGTCCATGTGGTCGCTGTGATTATACTCCTCACACTTCTCAACAAAATCAAACTCCTTGAATATCGGCTTCTCTGGCTTCTCGTCATGGAAACCTGCATATATATCGTCAGATTCATAATCATCATCAATTTGTACTTCGTTGACCTGCTTTATTTCCTCTTTCCAGAGATAGCGATGTAGGAATATAGTGGAGTCGCGTCCCATGCCTGATATATCGGCTCCAATCCTTAGCTCTCCTGTGGGGGCCTTTCCGCTTTCAATAAAGTCTTTCCATCTCTCATTCGCCATCTCAATCCACTCAAGCGGTATAAGTTTGAAATCGCTTACAACAGGATATTCCGCAAGCACTTTCACGAGAAACAAATCGTTCGGGCGGTATATCTTATCTTCAAACGTGAATTCATGCTTCGTAGGGTCGCCACTATAAGCAGGTATATTGATACACCATTTTTCAACCTTTTCTTTCACCCACAAATAATCAACTTGTCCAGGAATGATATTCTTCTTCTCAAGCACGTTTGGAGCGTTCAAACAGTTCAGCTTATGCTTTACATACAAACTTGATTTTGTGCTGTTGTATGCCTCCCCAGAGGCTACCGTGGGATTGAATACAAGCAAGAGTCTTGACATCGTGCCGGTCAATATTCCCTCAATCGCATTAAATGACTGTTGTGGTATGCCAGATGCTTCCGATACAATCACGAGGATATTATCGCTGTGAAAGCCTGACCATGACTCCGGTGTGGTATCGCTTGCCTTGAAGCCTAACAGATACCACCGTTTATCCTTGAATTTTATTCTGTTCGTGAGCATTTCACCGCCAAGAGGAATTGCGGCGTTCAGATACATATTTGATATTTCCGCCATTAGAATGCCTAAAACTTGGCGGTTTGATGGAGCTGTCAATATTACTTTGGAAGGATAATTTGTATATAAAAACGCAAGAGCAAGGGCAGCGGCCGTATAATCTTTACCTCTGGCGTGTCCTGAGCGTACCGATGTTCTCCTGTTGTTCTGAACCGATTCAATTATTTTACGTTGTTCTTTGTCCAGCCTGACACCAAGTATATCATAAATCCACTCATTCATATGCTGATTATAGTCAAGACATAAATCCATTTCTTGCGCGGTCATGTGATATTGTGTTGAGGCTGTCAATTAAGATTCTCCTCATCAGGTTCATCTTCATCGCTAAGTTCATCTTCTTCTTCAATATCCACATTATCCTCTGTTTCTACCACCGATTCTTTTTTCTGCTTCGTTGCCATCTGGATGAAGTCAGCAAACGAGGCCGGGAAATTATGGTTTATATCGATACCTTGTTTTTTCAATCCAAACAACTCATTGCGTTCCTTTTGCACGGCTAATGCGCCTTTATAATCTTGTATAGAAATGTTACGTTTATAAAGGTCCTCAAGGCGCTTAGAACTAAGTCCGAGTTCCCTCTGTATGTTCACTTCTGCGGCCTTTTCTATTATCTTTTTAGCGGCTGCAATATATCTGTCAACCGAGCGATTGCATACATCCCACGGTGGATCTGCGTCTTTTGTAACATATCGTAATATCTCCCGTCTTGTTAATCCCATTACAATTAAATTTAATACGGTATCCGTTCGTGCATCAATTATTGCTCTTTCATTTGACATTAAACATATCCTCCATCCAATCTCTATTGAAATCATATAAACCTTTGTGATTAGTTAAGATAAACTGCTCCGCCCTTGGGTTCGCAGTGAGGTTTGCGGACCCTTCTATGACCAGCTTACAGTCCTTATTCCCAAGCAATATTAGCTTGGTATGATTTTTAAATGCAACGTATCTTTGACCACGTGTCAACAGTCCGTCCAAAATATACGCATATACGGCGGTTTCGCGTTGCTTGAAATACCTCCCCGTCAGTAAAGAGATTTTACCAAACTTTCCTGCATCATATAGTTCAAGCATTTCGTGTGCAATTGGCCTATTCATGGTCCATGTGCTACAGTAAAACTCATCGAATCTTCCGGCAAGCTTTATCAGGTGCGGAACGTATGTCCAAAAGACAAAGTTACCACTTGAAATAATATGGTAAGAGCAATTTACATCTGGAATGTTCGGTAACAGTTGATGCAAATGTTCAAGTTTGACTTCATTTTTCTTTTTCGCCTTGAGATGAATGCGGGTCATTTTGTGTTGAGTATTAACGGCAATAATTTTCTCTTTAACCATGCTTGTATTCTCAAGCTGCTTTCCCATATAGCTCAGAGTATTAAATTCTTTCGGTATTTCAACTTTCAGCATATCTTTTATATTAATTTCAGTCCCCATAATATACCTATTTCAACACTATGTTATGTTTAGTTTTATAAGCCGTCATCTCGTCCTCCGATATGTATTAGATAATAAACATTATCGTAATTGTCAAGACAATATTGGTTTCAATCATGCCCTCACCTTTCTCATAGCTCGTTATCAAGTATATCTTTTAGAGTGTTCTCGTACTGACAATATGAACATTCTACTGTTTCATCTTCATCTTTTGTATTGATGTAATAAGCCTTTAAAAGCTCACCACACATTTTACATATAAATTCAACAGTTCTAATTGTACTTTTCATACTTTCACCTTTCTAAATGTTCCACCGCAGAAATGCTTTAAAGAAGTTACTGAGCCGTATCCTGCACCGCAACTATCGCATTTATAAATATAATCGTGATTATCGGGTTGCTTTTCTGGTTTATCTTTATTCGAGTTTTCTTTTTCTTTTATATCTTTTTTTACTTCTTCTTCTACTTCTTCTTCTTGTGATGTAGTTACTTTAAAGTTACTTCGCAGTAGTTTTTTTGTCCAATTATCAGCCAACTCTTTTAATCTAACACAGTTAAGCGTGATATTATTCCCATTGATTTCGTGCAATATCTTACCATTTTTTTTCGGATAATTTTGTAAAAACGATAGAATTTTGACAAGTTTCTGTCGAGAAACCTGCAAGTTTTTAGTTAAATATTGTGAAGAAAAAGTTGATATTCCCGGATTATCTTCATTAAAATCTTCTGCCATCATATCTAATATACCGAAAAATACAAGATAACCATCGCCACCAAATTCAGAAATTAAATCTGAAATCATAGGGTCCTTTAGACTGCCTGTTAGATGCTTGAACCAGCGCATAATATACATCCATCTAAATAAAAAGAAACGTGGCCCAGAAGCAGATGCATGGAAACACCTGATATACCCCTAAGGGTAGGAGAGCCACGTTTCATATATATAATTTGATTTTTGCCAAAAAAAATAAGCCGTGTCGTGTCTTTAAAACGTTCCATGATTGTTTCCTTCTTTCTACACAACCAGTATAAACAACAATCCTCCGCTTGTCAAGATAAAAAGAGGGCAGGTGCTCTGGCAACACCTACCCTCTGCTCGGGAATGAAAGGTTTTTTTAAGTGGTTTTCCGTCCACCGACAATTTATATGAATACTACAATATAACCTTGATTTTGTCAAGGATATTTTTAATCCTGATTTCTTTATATCTCAAGTTGTGAACTTAACCTTATATTCTGCATATATCTTTTAAACGCCAATATCCGCATACAACCGAGTTCCGCCATCTTTAGCCGTTCACCATCGTCAAACCTATATTTACTCAGTATTTTAGCCTCCCTTGCTTTATGGCAAGTCGAGAACATATTTCCGTTATAATTTTCTCCCCGCTTAACCATTAATATGCCGGCTCTTTACTGAATTTAACTCCCAATAGTGTTTGAGATATTGATGGTGGCCATTCTTCTTCATACGAATAATCTTTTAATATACTCTTTGCCTTTTTATATATCTTTAACTTCCGCTTTGCCGAATATATTCTTCCCTCTGCTGCCTTGATAATAGTTTTAAGCATTTCATCAAAAACAGACTGCCGTTTTCTTTTGTATTTCAGCCGCTTTTTAATATTATTGAGTTTTTTAATGCGGTTTCCGTTATCATTAACTGCCTTTGTGTAGCTGTTAATGTTTTTATCAATCCAATTATTGATAGCTTCTATCGGGTTTCCGCCAGCCGATTAAATCCGAACTTCCTTTCGTTAGACCGTAGTGTGTCTTAGTAATTTCATCGAATCCGACCGGATTATTAAATACTACGGTACCGTGTTTTACAGAACAGGCAAGCATAACACGTTTTTTAAGATTCTTCTCTTTCACATTAATCCTCATAAATGATTTCGAGCCCGTTTTCCCAGGCTTCGTAGACTTCTTTTGTAGCCCCATCACTCTGTTCCCAATTAGGTAACATTACGATAATATCACACCGCTTCAGTATTTCAATATCACCATCAAGAAATATTTTATCATCACATACCCCATCCATAAGTGCTGAATTCATGTGGGGACATATAACAGCATAACCGAGTTCCCAATATTTCTTAGCATATTTTCTCGCAGTTTGAATATTCTCATAAATTGTATCAAGCTTGCCATCACCTCGATACGCACCGGCTATATATACGAGTTTCATATCATAACTCCAGTTTGAGTTGTGCTAAATACGGTTCATGCTTGCAATATACCTCTTATGCTGTAAACGGTTTCCGGCCAACAGGATTTTGCATTTTGGGAGTTATGAGTGTTCTGACTGGTATCTTCCCGCCTGTATATATTTTTTCCATGAAATCTTCACCATCAGCACAATCACCGATAAGTCCCTTTATTTTCTCTTTGGAAAGAACTTTGTTTTCAAAACCGGCCATGCTTATTTTGCCTGCAACAATACACTTGAACTCAAACTCCTCATCTTTAATTTCTCCGGACGCATCTTTAAATTTAATCATTTTCTTTGTAGTGAACTCGGCTTTTATATCATTTTCATCATATTCTGCAAAAACTGTCTGATTCCCGTCATGCGTGATAATTATCATTTTTTCTCCTCTTTTGTTATTCAAACATTACCGTTTGGTCTGGGTCTGTGTTATCTTTATCACTTATCCACCAGTCCATTACCTCTTGTGCTGTTTCCCATGCAACTGTTTCTAATCCTCTTCTATCTCTTTCTTCTAACATTCTACCAAATGCTCTTAAATAGGCTTGATAATATTTAGGGTACTTTTTTATATATTCTTCCTTGCTCTTTTTGTTTGCCAGAGGGCATAAAATACACCCGATTCTCTTATAACCTTCGTCATATAATTTGCAATATTTTAATTTCTGCTGATGTATAAAGTCCCACACATCTTTATCTAACCAATCTATAATCGGATTAAGAAAGTGTTTTGTTTTATTTTGTCGGCAAATTTCAAATAATCTTCTATTTTTTCTCCTTGAACCCTCTGCTTGTCTAATGCCAGTTATAACATTTCTACCGTTACCGCCACCCTCTTTTAAGTATTGACAACAATACCTTACCATCCTTGACGGTGGCATTAGCTTTGTTGGTATTAATTGCCACATTGACATTTTAGGCTTATGCACTTCAACTGTCGGATAATTCTCTCGTATGAAATACACAAGTTCCGGTGGGTCAACTGTGGTAAGATTGAAATGAGCATCGAACTTTACCCCCGACATTTCCGCAAGCCGATAGACTGTAATACTATCCTTGCCACCAGAAAACGCAAGATAATATCCTTCGGGCGGTTCAAACGTCTGCAACCGTTCTATGGCAACCTGAACTCTGTCAACTTTGCCATCAAATATGTCGTATTCGATTAGTGCCATTTACTTGCCTGTAGGTATTAGTTGATTTTCGGCCTCTTGATTTCCCGCAATAGATAAAGCGAACATTTCGCGAGAACTCCGAGCATTTCAAGTATCGGTTTTTGTTCTCTTGAGGCTACGGGACCCGGAGTTGACATTTTGTTATTCAAAAAAGATTCACTTCTATCATAAACACTCAATAGCATATCCTCAATCGGATCGAACTCGTCCGCCGGATGCGGAGTATCTTCCTTGTTTCCGATAACTTTCGGATATTCCTCAACAGCCTCATTAAATCTCTCATGTCCGTGCTTTTCAACTGCGACCCAGAATGCTTTCGCCGCATCATCAAGACTGACTCCGGGAGCGATAACAACTGATCCGTCAACTTTGATAGTTACCATCAACTTACCTTGCTGCATTACAGAAAACAACGTCATCTTATCTTCAGGCATAATTCCTCCTCATAGTTTAAAATTATCCTAACCTTATCCTCATTTACAGAGTGAAAGTGATCAGTAAACGTATTGATTTGTTTCCAGTCATCATCTCTGATAATTCCAGAGTCAACAAGAGCATCCAGCACAAATTTCTTACCCGCAGAAATATTGTCTTTATCTCTTTTTTTGCCTTTTATATTATCTTCATACCAATGAAAATCAATATCGACAGGAACGGTAATCGGTCTTAGGCATTGCGTTTTAATGAGCAGTATTATCTCAAGTCCGTATCGCTTTTTCATTTCGGCATACTTGCTGAAATTTCCGTGCCTGTTATGTGCAGCTGCGATAATATCATTCATGCCGGGCAGTCTGTTCGGTATAATTAAGGTCTGTATCATAATCATTCCTTTTCTTTCGTTTATTCTTCTCTTCTATCGTCTTCTTTTTCAGCCCAATCTTTATCTGTATATGGGCTAAAACCCTGTCCGAAAGGGCGGGGATACAGCCGTTAAATTGTTCTTGACTTTTAATCAATAAGCACATATATTAAGACTATGCTTACAATATTTTGAGACTGGGAATGCAGTCTCTAACTTCGGTTTAGAAGCCCCTTCCGTAAGGTAGGGGAGCATTCACAGTAATTATCATTTCCATGTTCAATATCACCATAGCACATTGAGCAAGTTCTTTGCCCGTCAGGTATAAGGCTTCCACACATTACACAAGCAGCCATCATCCACCTCCGGTCCGTTGAATTTCACCCCGTGCTTCCTCATTATATTCTTCTTCAGTTAAGGAGGTCCCGGTATCATCATTCTCCGTTTCGTTATTCAAAGTTTCTTCTAATTCTTCTCTGCATATAACACCGTCATGTATTTTGCAATTAAAAGTACCGTAATCTGTATCATCACAATCACAAAAACATGCCTCACCGCAATCTGGACACCAGTGCATCTCTCAATCCTCCTCCGGTTGTATCGTTTTAGCCTCATATCCTCACGGTTGTTTCAACGCCAATCGTAACGGGCGTCCTGTCCATGTCCTCAACAACATAAGCTATTTTGATTCGCTTTACATTATTCTCCTACCCCCTGTTCCGTGTTAATATTATACACCTTTTCCCAGAACCAGTCGCCATGAATTTGCAATAGATAACAGCCGTAAAAGAATAAGGCTATTGCGATTAAGATAAGTAATCTTGTTTTAAAGGTCATCTCACTCCTCGCTTTCCACAGCCTTATTACAGGCATAAACTATAAACCGTAATGTCTGTTTTTGTAGTTCAACAGTCTCATCTGGAGATAACCCAAAATTTTCTGTCAAATATCCCCAACCTCTTATTTGAGCTACAACCGTATTATCAGCGTCAAAAAGATACTCGCCATAATTGTATATTAAATAAAGTGGATTCATTATATCAAATATCTTATAATCCCCAAGAGTCCTACATCTCCTAACATTTGGGCAACCTCTTGGATGATTAGGATAGGGCAAAGAGCAAAGTTTCTTTGTATCTTCCAACACTATATCACTTGCCATCAATGGTTTCATCGGCTTTCTCCAGTTCTGCTTTTGCCTTGCTCATAAAATGCTGGATTACTTCTTTTTTCTTGCTATTTCGTTCATTATCTGTAGGCATTTTGCCACTCCCAAATTCCCAAACCGATATCGTCCTATCTGCCCTCAATTCCAATGCCTTCTCAAGCACTGCAAAGCGGTATAGGATTTCTTGATGAGCTTTAAATCTTATATTGGTTGATCGTACTTTATAAGCTACTACAACTCCCAGTAGTTCCTCAGGCGTCATGTTTTTAATGTCTTTCATGGTTGCTCCTTTTATTCAAATCGACTATCAATATAATTTTCTATCCAAGTAAGGACATCATTATAAGCCCTACGGACA